>OCVV011316884.1_pt1 | contig 19941 bp, 16 predicted proteins | sample 1539721 | NCBI WGS metagenome assembly OCVV01 (sample SAMN02144230, study PRJEB22623) | gut metagenome | biome: sheep rumen | host: Ovis aries | place: New Zealand
TCTTTTCGATTGAACTGCATATCAGTATATGAATACCCAGTCAAGGGTAAAATGAAGCTATTAAGCCCCTTGACAGGGCATTCATATACTAATCGATTATAGTTAAAAGACCTGAAGCCTCTTAGTGCTCAGTTCGAGCAGAATTGCATTCAGCCCATCAGGAATTGGTGTGCAGATTAAGCGGAATTTGCATATGCTTCACTGTTATATGTAAAAAATTGTGCTATAAATTCGAAATATATTATTTTTCATTGTTTCACGTGAAACATTATGTTTTGAATTAGAAATTAATTGTATATTTAATTGTTTCACGTGAAACATTAAATTTTAAAGTAGAATCTAATTTTATGTTTCACTGTTTTTCATAAAACAATATACTTTAACGCAAGAGCAATATTCTATTCCCACTGTTTTAAGTAAAAAATTATACTTTAAAGCTATAATCAATTTTATGTTTTATTGTTTCACGTGAAACATTATATATATTACGATAAATTCACTCATTAGTTACGTATAAACTGAATGTTATTCTTCTCGTACTGAGTAAAATAGCTTTATGCTTAATAATGCCTTTCATCAGTAGTATATCATCCAGTTAAGCGACTTTTAAGAAGTATTTTACACTTGATGTGAGAATATGATACTGATATGCAGTTTTGCTGGAATCGTATATTATTTTATACAGAATCGCCATGCTGATTAAATTAGAACTATTTATTTTTATCCGGAGTATATAAATCAAAAATATGTTTAATAATCTACTTTTTCATCTGAATCATTATAATATAAATCATTAAATATTTTCAAAGGTTTCACGTGAAACATTATAAAAAGGAACTTATTATCTATAAATAAGTTCCCTCTATAGTAATAAAACAATATTTCTATTTAAATAAACAATACTTACTATCTAATTAATTACATTCTTTCAACAGCACCTATTCCTAACAGATCAAGTGAATCACGAAGTATTCTTCTACAAATATAGGTAAGTGTGCATCTTGCCTTCTTAACATCAGCATCATCAACAGCAATACGGTTTTCTGTATAGAACTTATTAAACGCCTGTGCAAGATCAACGGCATAGCGAGCTACAACTGATGGTTCATATCTATCAGCGGCTTCTTTAATAATAACCGGGAATTTTTCGATTTCCTTCATAAGCTCGATAGAAGATGAATCAGACAGAATACTGTAATCAATATTTCCATCAGCAACAAAATCATCTACATTTCTAAGGATGCTGGAACATCTTGCATATGTATATTGAACATAAGGACCAGTTTCACCTTCAAAGCTTGTAATATGTTCCCATTTAAAAGAAACATCCTTTATTCTCTGATTGTAGAGATCATTAAATATTACAGAACCAACACCAACTATACGAGCAGCTTCATTTTTTTCTTCTTCGGAAAGGTCTGGATTTTTCTCATTGATTATTTCTTTAATCTTGGAGATAGCTTCTTTAAGAATATCCTCAGCATAAATTACATTACCGCCTCTGGATGAGAGTTTTGCTCCACCTAGACTTACTAATCCATATGGAATATGAACTAAGCTATCCTTTGCCCAGTCATATCCAAGCAGCTCCATTACCTTGAAAACCTGAGCAAAATGTAATTTTTGTTCCTGTCCGGTTACATATAAACACTTATCAAAGTTATAGGTTTTCTTTCTATATTCTACAGCAGCTATATCTCTTGTTGCATATATGGAGCTGCCATCCTTTTTAAGTATAAGACAAGGAGCCATATCATATTCAGAAAGATCAACTATTTTTGCTCCCTCACTATCAGATAGAAGTCCTTTTTCTGTAAGTTCCTCTACAACTGCATCTGTCATATTCCTATAAAAGCTTTCGCCTGTATAATGGTCAAATTCTACGCCCATAAGAGCATATGTTCTTTTAAATTCTTCAAGACTTATATCAAAGAACCACTTCCATATAGAAAGAGCTTCTTCATCTCCAAGCTCCATCTTATGAAACCAGAGTCTTGCCTCATCCTCAAGCTCAGGATTCTTATCAGCCTCATCATGGAATAATACATAAAGCCTCATTAGTTCTTCGATACCCTTTGCCTTAACTACTTCTTCAGAACCCCAGTTTTTATATGCAACAATAAGCTTACCAAACTGTGTTCCCCAGTCTCCCAGATGATTAATTCTTTCAACATTATAGCCAAGCTTTGTAAATATCTTATATAAAGAATTTCCTATTACAGTTGTTCTAAGATGTCCTACATGAAAATTCTTTGCAACATTAGGAGAAGAGTAGTCTATACAAATGGTTTTTCCCTTTCCCATGTCAGATGAACCAAAAGAATCATCTATTGATTTTTCAATCACACCTTTTGTAAATACTGTCTTATTAGTAAAAAAGTTAATGTATGCTCCCTGTACTTCAATCTTTTCTATATAATCTGCTTCTTCTATATTCAGATTTCCTGCAATATCATTTGCAATCATCTGAGGAGCTTTTCTCATAACCTTAGCAAGTCTGAAACATGGAAATGCAAAGTCGCCCATTTCGAGATTTGGAGGACACTCTATCATTTCCATTATTTCCTGTTCTGTAAGATCAGTAATATGTGAACCAAGTAATTTTGCAATTTTGTTTTTCATAATTAATTCCTCATTTAAATATTTTACCAACAATTATTATTTATTTTCAAAGGTAAGTGTAACTGTAGTACCTTTTTTATTACTTATCTTCATATTTCCTCTTAGAGCAAAGCATAGTTCTTCAACTCTGTTAAGTCCATTATACCATTTACTTTTTTCCTTATAATCTGACGGAATACCTTTTCCATCATCTTTAATTATAAATGATATAATATCGCCCTTTTCTGTTGCAGTAAGCTTTACATTCTTTGCTCCGGAATGTTTATATATATTATCAAATATTATATCTAGTATATTTAATATAGTATTACTATATGTATAATCAAGCTTATGAACGAATATATCAATATCAACCTGAACCTTGATTTCAGGATGTTTACTAATAATATTATCTATATAGTCATTCAGAATATCATTGAAAGATTTTTTATCATCCATCAAGCTGGATAAAGAGTTAATCTCAGAGTCTAAAGTATTTATAACAGAACTCTGACTATTAGATATTTCATCTACAAGCACCTTACTTCTACCGGGACTGCTGAATATATATCCTCTTACGTTATCAAGCTTCTTATTATTACCTTCTAAAACATCTTTAACCCTTTTTTCCAGTACGGTAGCATGATATATATTATCAAAATATTTAAACCTGATCAGCCTTCTTAAATGATTATAGAATTCGTTATCACTTATTTCCTTTTTCTGTCTCTCTATTTCCAGCTTTCGGGCTTCTTCTTCTTTTAATTTTTGTTCTTCTAAGGATTTTTCTTTTTCCTTAATAATAAGAGCCTGTGTATCACGTTCTTTTACTATTTCTGAAATAGAATCCTGTGAGGATATAAGCTTTTTTATTCTCTTGTCTAATGATTTAAGGATAATAGTTTCTTCATTTATATTATATTCAAGAGAAGCCCTTTCTGCCTTTAAGGTTTCTATTTCATTTTTTATTTCAGTTTCCTTTTCGCTTTCAGGACTGTTAAATGTTATAGGACTAAATACACTTTTTCTGTAATCATTATTCTGAGAATACAAAGACTTAGTACGCGTAAGCTCATCAAGACGCACATTTACTTCAAAAAGCTTGGCAGAGTATTCTTTTATCTTTGTGTCATGCTCCATATATAATCTGTTAAAATATGTCAGCATTTCCTCAAGCGTATCTGTAATATTGTTGATACTTTTTTCCATAATATATTCCTCATACCATCAACTAATACAACTAATTTGTGTCTGTTCAAGTCACTCTGATTACTATCATATAGCTTTCTGATTCTGCCTTCTAAGACAATTATGATATGTATAATTACCTAAATAGCATTAATCCTTATCTTCATCATTTTTTTCTTTTTTGTTATCTTCCTTTTTAGGATAAAGCCTTGCATCTCTTTTAATAGGAAAATACCTTGCATTTCTTCTGGCATGATGAAGCTGCAATTCTTTACGGATCTTTTTTATTATCCTAAATATTACTATCAGTAAAATGATTATTATAATAGAAGAAATAACTATCTTTATCAGCTTTTTGTAATTAATCTCTTTTTCCGGTGTTTCTTTAATCTTTCTTATCGCATCTGTTGAAGAAGCGCTGATTTCAGGAACATCAATATATATATCAGACTCGCCATAGTAGGTCCCATTATAATAAAAAAGTATCTTACCGGCAACTTTATCATTTACCTCTTCAGAAAGCTCTATCTTCTTTTCAATCTGAGAATCATCTACATTTGATCTGACATAAAAGGAATAGTCCTGATTCAGAGAATACCTTGGAAGAGTATGATCCAGATCACTATAATAATTTGAGATAACACTATTATCCTGAGAAATAGCTTTATTAATATCATAATTATTAAGTGGCTTACATTGTCTGTAGTTATCAAAACAGAAATCACATATTTTTCTTGTATCATTATAGGTATCATATGCTGTATCGCATCTCATAACAACAGACACAAGCCTTCTTCCATCTCTTTCTGCAAAGGACAGAAGAGTGTAAAGAGCAGCATCAGTAAATCCGGTTTTTCCTCCGGTACAGTATTTATAATAGTAGTCACTGCTGCCATATATCTGAAGATTCTCAGTCCACAGAGTTTTTTCCTCATTCTTATTAGTCTTAGGAATAGTATAAGAAAGAGAATAAATCATATTTCTGAATTCAGAATATTGATATGCTGCTTTACCAAGTATTGCCATATCATAACAACTGGTATAATGATCCTCATCCTGTATTCCTGTAGAATTAGTAAAATGAGTATCCTTAAGACCAAGAGACTCTGCCTTCTGATTCATTTTATCTGCAAATGCAGAGGATGAGCCTGCAATATATTCGGATAATGCTAGAGATGCATCCGTACTTGCAGAAAACATAATGGCATAAACTGCATCTCTTACTGATATAATCTCTCCCTGTTTAAAACCGACTACTGAAGTATTTACAGTAAGCTGGCTCATAACATTATCTGATATAGTTATCTTATCATTCATATTTGCTTCATCTAAAGAGACAAGAGCAGTTACAACCTTTGTCATTCCGGCAGGATAGTAGTGATCATGAGGTTTTTTTTCATATAATATATCACCAGTATCCATATCCATTACAATAGCGGCAGATGCATTTACAGAAGGAGCATCCGCTGGCAGATAACCGGCATCAGTATCGGTTGCATTTCCGGCTATCTCTATAGTTTCCTTTTTCAGTACTGCTGCATCCGCCTTTATGCCAGGGCATCCGAGCATGATAACCATAGCAGCAATAATTATATATATAAATATATTTTTCATTAATATCTCCATAAGCCCATAACTTGTTCTATTATCCTACTTTTCTGAGTAAATCACAAGATAATATTTATCTGTTAGTATTGACTTTTACTGTGCATAACATATATATTGTTATAGTTATTCTTAAAATATATATAAAGGAAGTAAATATGAGACTAAGAAATATACCGGGTTCCAGAGAAACTATCGCAGAAAGCGACTTTGTTATACATAATGAAGAAGAATATAAAGGTAAATGGAGTACAGTCTTTGGTAATGATCATCCTATTCATATTGAAATAGGGATGGGAAAGGGTACATTTATAATGGAATGTGCCAAAAGATATCCTGATATTAACTTTATAGGAATAGAAAAATATTCAAGTGTTCTTCTCAGAGCCATAGAAAAAAGACAGGAATATGAAGAGGAGCTGCCTAATCTGGTCTTTATTCGAATGGATGCTGATTATATAGAAAATGTATTTGATAAGGATGAAGTAGATAATATATATCTTAACTTTTCAGATCCCTGGCCTAAGAATAAAAATGCCAAAAGACGTCTTACCTCTGACAGATTTCTTGCGAGATACAAAAATATAATGAAAAAGAGCGGTAAGGTAAGGTTTAAAACTGATAATAATGATCTTTTTGACTATTCTATAGAAACAGCAGAGGAAGAGGGCTGGATAATTGATGTAGTCACAAGAGATCTGCATAACAGTGAATATAACGAAGGCAATATAATGACTGAATATGAGAGCAGATTTTCAAAGCTCGGCAATAAGATCAATATGATGATTATTCATTATTAAAGAATAACACCCCAGATTATCATTACCGATAATCTGAGGTGTTTATTATTTTATTCATATTATATATACTAGCCTCTTCTGCTATTCTTAGGATATACAACAACCTTACGATATGGCTCTTCACCCTCTGACTTGGTTGTTACAAACTTATCTCCCTGAAGAGTAGAATGAATTATTCTTCTTTCATAAGGATTCATAGGCTCAAGAGTAAAGGCTCTTCTTGATTTCTTAACCTTAAATGCAATATTCTTGGCAAGATTCTCAAGTGTTTCTCTACGACGCTCTCTGTAATTCTCTGTATCAAGCTTTATTCTGATATAGGTATCACTCTTCTTATTAACATAGAGACTGATGAGATACTGAAGAGCATCAAGTGTCTGACCACGCTTTCCAATAATAATACCCATTTCAGGACCTTCAACATCAATATTCATTGTTCTGGTATATTTATCAAGTGTTATATCAATGTTGGATTCGAGCTCCATAGCATTAAATATCTTAGTAAGATATTCTTTTGTGTCATCAATTATTGAATCATCAATTTCTGCAGGCTGAAGCTCTTCCTTTTCCTTTTCAGAAACCTTATCTTCTTTAATTTCTTCTATTATTTCTTCTTTAACAGTTTCTTTCTTAACTTCCTCAGAAGCCTTTTCAGCTTTTACTGTTTCTTCTTTCTTAGGAGCTTCCTTTACTTCTGCCTCTTCCTTCTTAGGAGCTGCAGGCTTTACACTCTTTTTAGCTGAACGGCCAGGTTTCTTAGCATTTGCAAGCATATCTTCAAGATCATCACTTACTTCCTGCTTTGGCTTTGCTTTTATAACTGCCGGCTTAGCACCTATACCAAGAAAACCGCCGGTTCCTTTGCTTATAACTTCATAATCAAGCTCAGTACTTGCAATACCGAGAGTTGTTGCTGCTTCAATTAAAGCATCATCAACTGTCTTTCCTGAAAATTCTCTAAAATCCATTTGTCTATTGTACCCCCGTATCATTGAAGCGTTTCACTGCATTTGCTTTATCTGCAAGAGAACCCTTCTTCGGAACTATTTCATTATCAATTACTGATTCATCATCATTACCTGTATCTTCTGATGATACAGATTCTGAATAATTCTTTAGATTCATATTGCTATAATTGGTAACTCTCGTTGATTTAGAAGCTGTTGATTCTTCCTCACCATAATTACCGCTTGCCATATCAGCCATTTTTTCAGAAAACGACTTCTTACCGGATGCTTTACGCTTAGCAATCTCCTTTTCTGCCTTAGCCTTCTGCTTTTCAATAATCTTTTCCATATCAACATGATCATAGTAAAAATTAGAGAAAATAGTGATAAGGAAGCTGATAAATGCAGATGTTGCCCAGTATATACCAAGACCTGCAGGTGCATTTACAGTTACCAGGAATGACATAATAGGCATAAAATACATCGTTCTACGCATTGATCTCATCTGAGCATCCTGCTGAGGATCGCCTGTTTCATTCATTGGCATAACTACCATACTAAGAAGCTGACAGAGACCAGATATAATAGGAATAGCAATAGCAGGAGTAAGATGAAATCCCGGAGCTTCTGAAAGATTAATACCAAATAAGAAATGATTAACATTTGATATATGCTGCTGATTTGCAGCTATTGCTGTAGCAACATCAGGATTAGCTGAAAATACTTCTGCAATCTTACTAAAAAGATCATCATTACATCTGTAAAGTACATCAATTATATAATTAAATGCACTAAGACCTTCCTTTGAATTAATATCTGTCTGAGAAGTAAACTCTACAAGCTTTGACGCAATACGGTTTATCTTATTATCTGATACAAATGATGAGATAAGATCATATGAACCATCTGTATTATATATAGCAGTAGCTATTGGCTCATATAAAGCTCTTATCTTATCTACATACGCAGGAATATTCTGTATAACATTATAAAGACCAATAAATACAGGGAACTGTATAATAGAGGTAAGACAACCCTGAGTCATCTTTATTCCATATTTTTCCTGAAGCTCTCTAGTCTCTCTCTGCTGAGCCAGCATAGACTCCTGGTCTTTCTTTCCTTTGTATTTTTTATTTATTTTGTTAAATTCCGGCTTCAGAAACTGCTGTATCTTGGAAGACCGGGTTGACTTTATGTTGAATGGGAAAAGTATAAGTCTTACTACTATAGTAAAAATAACTATACTAAGAGCTATAGATTCCACACCCATACCATAAAACAAATTATAGATTGCATTAAATATAAAGCCCAGCAGCTTTGTAACAGGACCCATAATAATGCCTGTAGTCTGAGTTAAAATCATTACATTTTCCTCTATGGAACAGGGTCATATCCACCCCTATTAAATGGATTGCATCTGAGTATTCTCCAAACAGTGAGAAGAGTACCCTTTATAAATCCATATTTTTCATAAGCCTGAATCGCATATTCCGAGCATGTAGGGTAAAATATGCAGGTTCCATGTCCTTTCAGATGCGATAAATGTTTCTGATAAAATCTGATAATAGTTATACAAACTTTTTTCATATCTGCTACTTATGATACTTTCTTAATACCATGCAGAGTACATAAATGTAATAACGCACTTTCGATTTCGTGATAACCTTTGTCTGCTGCACTCTGCCTTACAACAACTACCATATCATATCCAGGTTTTATCCTATCCGAGTTTAATCTGTAGCTTTCTCTTACAAGTCTCTTCATACGATGTCTGACAACACTATTACCGACCTTTTTACTCACAGAGATTCCAATTCTACTATACATTCGGTCGTTTGGAAGAATGTATATCACTAAATATTTATTTGCCTTCGATTCTTTGTGGTTATACACCAGGCTATACTCTCTGGAGCTTTTGATATAAGTATTACTTTTCATAACTTATAGTTTTCTAATCATCTATTAAATGATTAAACTGTAAGGGACTTTCTACCCTTTGCACGTCTTGCTGACAGAACCTTACGTCCATTAGCTGTACTCATTCTCTTTCTGAAACCATGAACCTTTGATCTCTGTCTCTTTTTTGGCTGAAATGTCATTTTCATAATTCGTACTTCCTTTCTATAATTATAATATTAACCTGCCCTTTTCATAAAAGGCGCTTTAAAAAGCCCCGATAGTAAGGGCAAATCTACACTATTATATTTTTAACCACTGTAAAAGTCAAGAAAAATAAAATTTATAAATAGTATCAGACTGGAGTTATAAACACATGAAGGAGTTTCTACTATTATAATATGGGTTTATATGAACACTTTGCACAAAATTATGTTCATAAAACCTTAAAATTTCTTTTTGTTGACATAAGTTATCAACATTTTGTTGTTAAATTGTTGATAACTTCGTTAATAAGTGTTTATTTATTGTTTTTCATATACAACAAAGGCTTATTTTTAGTCCTTTTTCATTTTCTTAATTATAAACAATATTTATAAAATTACTTTACATAATGATTATTCATAACCATTATCGAAACCATATTTAACCTTGTTTGATTGAACTATTTGTAGTAGAATAAAACTTGCCATCTATGCCCCTATAGAAGGCTTTTATTCTTGTTTAAATCAAAAAAATATTAATTTTTATCATTTTATAATAAAAAAGCAATTTAAAGAGTACTAGATACTGTAAATAGGTATTTTAAAGATAAATATTAAATAATAGGAAAAAGCTATGAAAGAACAGATTCTTAATAATTGGGATATAATTCTTAATATACTGGAAACACACTATGATGTATCACATATTATCATAGATACCTGGATCAGGCCTCTTAGTATATATGAAATCCGTGACAATACTATATATTTTTATGTTGATGAAAGAAGAGGAAAGCACGGTGTAGATTATCTTCGCAGCAAAAAATATGATATGTTTCTTCTTTCTTCTATAAGAGAATTTTTCAATGATACTAATATAGAACTTATAATAGATGAAAAATACAAGTTTGTTTTGGAAGAAAATAATTCCGGCAATCCAAGCATAAGAATAATTGGAGACGGTTCTTATAGTGAAGACTATTATCAGGCTATATCAAGAAGTAATCTGGATCCCAAATATACATTTGAAAACTTCGTTACAGGTGATAGTAACAGACATGCTTATGCAACCTGTACTGCTGTTGCAGATCTTCCAAGCCAGGATATAATGAATCCTCTGTTCTTATATGGTGGTTCAGGACTTGGTAAAACACACCTGATTCAGTCTATAGCACATTTTATTCTTCAGAGAGATCCTTCTATAAATGTACTTTATGCATCATCAGAAAGATTTACCAATGATATTATTACCGCTATTCAGAAGAATAAAACTGAAGAATTCCGTGAAAAATACAGACAGGTAGATGTTCTTATTATAGATGATATACAGGAAATAATCGGTAAGGAGGCAACCCAGCAGGAATTTTTCAATACATTTAATTTCCTGTACGAAGCTAAAAAGCAGATAATACTTTCATCAGATAGACCTCCAAAGGAAATCAAGGAGCTAAATGAAAGACTCCGTTCAAGATTCGAATGGGGTGTTGCTATAGATATTCAGGCTCCTGATTATGAAACCCGTATGGCTATTCTTAAGAATAAGGCGGAAAAGGGTGGTATAGATATACCTGAGGAAATTCTTGTTTATATTGCTCAGAATATAGTTTCTAACGTAAGAGAGCTTGAAGGAGCTCTTAATAAGCTGAATATCTATACAAAGCTTAGTAATGAAGACCTTACTCTGGATCTTGCCAAGGAAACACTCAGAGATCTTATTTCCAAGGAATCAGATAAGAATATAACACCTGACTACATATTATCAACAGTTTCTGAACACCTTAATGTTAGTATTCAGGATATTCAGTCCAATAAAAGAAGTAAGGATATAGCCATTGCAAGGCAGATAGTGATGTATTTATGCCGTCTTCTTACTGATAAGAGCCTCCAGACTATTGGAGAATCAGTAGGTGGAAGAGATCATGCAACAGTTTATAGTGGTATAAAAAGAATAGAAGATAAAATTAATGCTGATCCTTCCTTTGAATCAACCATAAATATCATCATAAATAAGATTAATCCACAATCATAAAAAATTATCAAAAGCTGTTTCATTATAGTTATAAACAGAAAAAATCCCTTGTAATCGGCTAAAACATTTAACTTACGGGATTTTTCAACATATCAACAGCCCCTATTACTAATACTACTAATAAATATATATTTTAATTAAATAAATCGCGCGCGAAAGGAGCAATAATGAAAATCAAGTGTAGAAAGCAGATACTTATGTCTGCAATAAATATAGTTTCAAAAGCAGTACCTTCAAAGGCAAGTAAGCCGATACTTGATTGTATCTTACTTGAGGTAAAGGGAGGAAAGCTTAAGCTTACTGCTAATAATATGAATCTGGGTATAGAAACAACAGTTGAATGTACCGTTCTTGAAGAAGGTGTATGTGCACTTGATGCAAAGCTTTTTTCAGATATAATCAGAAGACTTCCTGATAGTGAAGTTTATATCGAAACAAGCTCTGATTATAATGCAACTATTGAATGTGAGAAGTCTGATTTTAAGATTAACTGCTGGTCAGGAGATGACTTCCCTGATCTTATGGAAGTAGATAAGGACAAATGCATCGTAATGTCGCAGCTTGGTCTTAGAGATGTTATAAGACAGACTATATTCTCTATATCAGATAACGAGAATGCCAAGATGATGAATGGTGAGCATTTTGAGGTTGTTAATAACAAGCTTACTGTTGTATCTCTGGATGGTCATCGTATATCTTTGAGAAAGATTGATCTTAAGGGCGAGAACTCTGATGTATCAGCTACCATCCCCGGTAAGACTCTTCAGGAAATAAGCAAGATAATAGGAAATGAAGCTGAGAAGTTCGTAAATATTTATTTTTCAGATAATACTATGAGCTTTGAATTTGATAATACGAGAGTTGTATCAAGACTTATTGATGGAGAGTATTTTAAGATAGCTCATATGATTTCTATGGACTCAACACTTACAGTAAAGGCTAATAAGAGCGAGCTGATGGGATGTATAGACAGAGCATCTATACTTATTCAGGAAAATGATAAGAAGCCTATTATAGTAAGGATTCTTAATGATAATAATCTATATATCAAACTTGCTACCAATAAGGGATCCAATAACGAGGAAATGGAGATAGAAAAAGATGGAGATGAGATAACCATCGGTTTCAATCCATCGTTTATCATGGATGCTCTTAGAGTTATTGATGATGATAAGATCAATATATATCTTAGGGATTCAAAGAGTCCTTGTATCATAAAGGATGCAGACGAAACCTTTATCTATGTGATACTCCCTATTAACATTAATCCGGATGCTTATTAAAAATAGAACTATATGCGTAGCATCTGCCTCAACAAAGCAGGGGTAATAGATTGAGCAAAGCGAGATGTATTAAGTATTAATGTATTAAGTGTTAATCGAAAGTAAAACTTCTCGTAATAATTAATACATAAAATGTAATAAAAGGGATCATTATGGAATATATAGAAATAAGAGAAGGCGAAGAATTTATAAAGCTGGGGCAGGCTCTTAAAAAGGCCGGTCTGGTTGACTCCGGTGTTGAAGCAAAGGCTGTTATACAGGATGGAGAGGTTCTGGTTAATGGAGAGGTTGATACCAGAAGAGGAAGAAAGCTCTACTCCGGAGATGAATTTGAATATAATGGTACATCCTTTAAGGTCAAATAAGGATTTGCCAAATTGGAAATGCTGTAAAGGTCGATGAATAATTAATGTATATAGAATCACTTGCCTTAAAAAATTTTAGAAATTATGAACTTCAGAATATTGATCTGAGTGACCATATAAATATTTTATATGGTGATAATGCACAGGGTAAGACAAATATTATCGAAGCTATATATATTGCTGCTACAACCAGATCGCATAGAGGTGCAAAGGATAAAGACATAATAAGATTTGGTGAAGATGAGGCTTATATTCGGGCAAATATAAAAAAAAGAGATATTTCCCATAGGATAGATGTTAATCTCAGAAAGAAACGTCCTAAGGGTGTTGCTATTGATGGAATAGCCATAAAACGTTCTGTTGAGCTTTTTGGACTGATCAATATTGTTATATTTTCTCCGGAGGATATGTCAGTTGTAAAGGAAGGACCTTCTGAAAGAAGAAGGTTTATGGATTCTGAGCTTTGTCAGATAAGCAGATTATATTACAGTAATCTCGTCAGATATAATCATATTCTTGAACAAAGAAATAATCTTCTTAAACAGATATATTTCCGACCTGAACTGGAGGAAAGCCTTGATATATGGGATGATCAGATAATAGAAGCAGGTAAGTCCATAATCAGAGAAAGAAGTAATTTTATCAAAATGATGAATGAGATTATTTCAAATATTCATAAAGGACTTACATCTGATAAGGAAAGCGTTATTCTTAAATATGAGCCAAATGTTAAGGAAGAGGATTACGAAAGGGTTCTGAAGGATAAGAGAAAGCTGGATCTGAAGAATAATACTACATTAACGGGACCTCACAGGGATGATTTTGGAATAATCATAAATGATATAGATGTGAGAATATATGGATCCCAGGGGCAGCAGAGAACAGCAGCACTTTCTCTCAAGATGGCTGAGATAGAGCTGGTTAAGGAAATAATAAATGATACACCCATTCTTCTTCTGGATGATGTTATGTCGGAGCTGGACAGTAAGAGAAGAGATGCACTGCTAAGTCATATTCAGGATATTCAGACTATTATTACCTGTACCGGATATGATGATTTTATAAAAAAAAGCGTAAGCATTGATAAAAAATATAAAGTAGTAAATGGAAGTATAAGCTAGGAGGTCTTCTGTGGAAGAGAACAAAATTAGTAATACAGAATTAAATGTAACTGAAGTAACATCAGATTATGGTGCAGATCAGATACAGGTACTGGAAGGACTTGAAGCTGTAAGAAAGAGACCTGGTATGTATATAGGAAGTACATCAACCAGAGGTCTCCATCATCTTGTTTATGAGATAGTTGATAATGCAGTAGATGAGGCTCTTGCCGGATATTGTAATGAGATACAGGTTTTCATAAATGAGGATAATTCCATTACTGTTATAGATAATGGTAGAGGAATACCTGTAGGTATCCAGGAAAAGATGGGAAGACCTGCTGTTGAGGTTGTATTTACAGTCCTTCATGCCGGTGGAAAGTTCGGCGGTGGAGGATATAAGGTTTCCGGTGGACTTCATGGTGTTGGTTCATCAGTTGTTAATGCTCTTTCAGACTGGCTGGAGGTAGAGGTTTCCAGAGATGGAAAAGTATATAAGCAGAGATATGAAAGAGGAAATGTCTGCTATGACCTTAAAGTAATAGGCGAAGCAGAGGGAACAGGTACTAAGGTTTCATTTAAGCCTGATGGTACTATATTTGATGATCTGGTATATGATTATAATACACTTAAAGTAAGACTTCGTGAAACAGCATTTCTTACTAAGGGTTTAAAGATAACTATAACTGATCTTAGACCTCCTGTTAAAGAAGAAGAGGAAAGTCAGGAAGATTTTGAAAAAAGAGTAGAGGAATGGAAGCCTCAGACTGACAGCTTCCATTATGAAGGTGGTATAAAAGAATTCGTTCAGTATCTTAACCGTCACAAGACTGCACTTTATGATAAGGTTATATATTGTGAAGGAGAAAGGGACGGAATATATGTAGAGGTTGCACTTCAGCATAATAATTCCTTTAATGAAATGGTGCAGAGCTTTGTAAATAATATCATTACACCTGAAGGTGGTATGCATCTTACAGGTTTCAGGTCTGCCATGACCAAGGTATTTAATGACTATGCACGTACCAATAAGCTTCTTAAAGAAAAGGATGATAATCTTTCCGGAGAAGATCTTCGTGAAGGACTTACGGCAATCATAAGTGTTAAGATAGAGGATCCTCAGTTTGAAGGACAGACTAAGCAGAAGCTGGGAAATGCTCCTGCAAGAACTGCAGTTGAATCACTTCTTAATGAACAACTGGTTATATTCCTGGAACAGAATCCTTCAGTTGCCAAAGCAATAGTTGAAAAGGCTGTTAATGCTCAGAGAGCCCGTATTGCAGCGCGTAAGGCAAGGGATGCTTCCAGAAAGAGCTATCTGTCTGATGGTATGTCACTTCCGGGAAAGCTTGCTGACTGTTCAGATAAGAATCCTAAGAACTGTGAGATATACATAGTCGAGGGAGACTCCGCCGGTGGTTCTGCAAAGACCGCCCGTAACAGAGCTACTCAGGCTATACTTCCACTAAGAGGTAAGATACTTAATGTCGAGAAGGCACGTATAGATCATATCATGGAGAATAAAGAGATTCAGGCTATGATAACTGCTTTCGGTACAGGTATCCATGAGAACTTTGATATAGATAAGCTTCGTTATGATAAGATCATAATCATGACAGATGCCGATGTGGATGGAGCACATATAGCTACACTCCTGCTTACATTTTTCTATAGATTTATGCCTGATCTTATTCGTCAGGGACATGTATATCTGGCACAGCCACCTCTTTACAGACTCGAGAAGAATAAGAAAATCTGGTATGCCTACAGTGATGAAGAGCTTGCTTCCATAATCGAAGAAGTAGGACGTGACCAGAACAATAAGGTTCAGCGTTATAAGGGACTTGGAGAGATGGACGCTGATCAGCTCTGGGATACTACTATGGATCCTGCCAAGAGAATACTTCTCAGAGTATCTATGGATGGTGAGGACGAATCAGAGGTTGATCTTACATTTAACGTACTTATGGGAGATAACGTAGAACCTCGTAAGAAATTTATAGAAGAAAATGCCAAATTTGTAAAGAATCTGGATATCTAATATTTATAAATACTATTTACCAGGGTAATGCAGAGACTGCATACCTTAAGCAGATATAATAAGGAGAATAAAGATGGATAACGATAAGATCTTTGATAAACCTCACGATGATGTGAAGGAAGTAGATCTTAAGAAAACCATGGAGAATTCATATATAGACTATGCTATGTCTGTTATAGCATCCCGTGCTCTTCCTGATGTAAGAGATGGACTTAAGCCGGTACAGAGACGAATACTTTACTCCATGATAGAACTGAATAATGGACCAGATAAGCCGCATCGTAAATGTGCCCGTATAGTTGGTGATACTATGGGTAAATATCATCCACACGGTGACAGCTCCATATATGATGCACTTGTAAAGCTAGCTCAGGAATGGAATACACGTTATCCACTGGTTGATGGACACGGTAACTTTGGTTCAATGGATGGTGATGGCGCGGCTGCCATGCGATACACTGAGGCAAGACTTACCAAGATTTCCATGGAAATGCTGGCTGATATCAATAAGGATACAGTTGACTTTATTCCTAACTTTGATGAAACAGAGAAGGAGCCTGTAGTTCTTCCTGCCCGTTATCCTAATCTTCTGGTTAATGGTACTTCCGGAATAGCAGTAGGTATGGCTACAAATATTCCACCTCATAATCTTAGAGAAATAATTGATGCTGTTGTAAAAATTATAGAAAACAGGATTAATGAAGATAGAGAAACAAGTATAGAAGAGATAATGGATATAGTTAAAGGTCCTGATTTTCCTACCGGTGCAGAAATCCTTGGTAAGAGAGGTATCGAAGAGGCATATAGAACAGGTCGTGGAAAGATAAGGGTAAGGGCTGTATCCAATATAGAGCCTATGGCTAAAGGTAAGCAGAGAATAGTTGTAACAGAGCTTCCTTATATGGTCAATAAGGCACTCCTTATTCAAAAGATAGCTGATCTCGTTAAGGCTAAACGTATAGATGGTATCACAGAGCTTCGTGATGAATCTTCACGTGAGGGTATGAGAATAGTTATAGAGCTTCGACATGATGTAAATGCAAATCTGCTCTTAAATAATCTGTATAAGCATACACAGCTTGAAGATACATTTGGCGTAAATATGCTGGCACTGGTCAATAACCAGCCTAAGGTTATGCCTCTTATTGATATGCTTAAATATTATATTAAGCATCAGGAGGATGTTGTTACCAGAAGAACTAAGTTTGAGCTTGCTGCTGCTGAGAAGAGAGCACACATCATAGAAGGTCTGCTTATAGCGATAGATAATATCGATGAGGTTATAAGAATCATCAGAGCTGCTTCAAATGTAAATGAAGCTAAGGAAAACCTGATGACACGTTTCAGTCTCACTGATGCACAGGCACAGGCTATAGTTGACATGAGACTTCGTGCTCTTACAGGTCTGGAAAGAGAAAAGCTGGAAACTGAATATAATGATCTTAAGGATAAGATTGCTTATTACAAGAGTATCTTATCTGATGAAAAGATGCTTCTTTCAGTAATAAGAGATGAGATAACCATCATTGCTGATAAGTATGGTGATGACAGAAGGACTAAGATAGGACAGGCAGTTGATGAATTTACAGATGAAGATCTGATAGATGATGAGCCGGCAGTCCTTACTATGACTCATTTTGGATATATTAAGAGAATGTCTGTAGATAATTTCCATTCACAGAATAGAGGCGGAAAGGGAATCAGAGGAATACAGACGGTTGAGGATGATTTCATAGAAGATCTTCTGATGACTACAACTCTTAACTATATACTGTTCTTTACTAACAAGGGACGTGTATTCAAGCTTCGTACATATCAGATTCCTGAAGCCGGAAGAACTGCCAGAGGTGTTGCTATGGTTAATCTTCTTCAACTGGATGGAGGAGAACATGTATCTGCTGTTGTTCCTATCAGAGACTTCAGTGAGAATAAATATTTTATAATGGTTACCAAGTCAGGTATGATCAAGAAGACACCTCAGATGGATTATAGAAATATCAGGAAGAATGGTCTTATTGGTATAACTATAAAAGAGGACGATGAGCTGATAGAGGTTAAGACTACTGATGATACAAGAGATATCTTCATGGTAACGAAGAATGGTATGTGTATCAGATTCAGAGACAGAGATATAAGAAGTACCGGACGTGCATCTATGGGTGTAAGAGGTATGAATATTGACCCTGAAGATGAAGTGGTTGGAATGCAGATGAATACTCAGGGTGAGAAGCTGCTTATCGTTACCGAAAATGGTATGGGTAAGAAGACATCCATAGACGAATTCAATCTGCAGCACCGTGGCGGTAAGGGACTGAAATGCTATAAGATTACTGAGAAGACCGGTCATATAGTAGGTGTTAAAGCTGTTAATGAAGACCATGAGGTTATGCTTATAACAACTGAAGGAATTATCATCCAGCTTAGATGTGATCAGATATCTACATACAGTCGTATAACTTCCGGTGTTAAGCTTATCAATATGAAGGACGGAGAAAAAGTAAAGAAGATAGCAAAGGTCCGTCAGAGAGAGCTGATAGAAGAAGATAAAAATACAGATGAAGAAGCCGGCTCCGGAGAAATATCTGATGAAACAGAAGATATAACAGAAGCTGGAATAGAAGCTGATGTAGAAAATGAATCAGAAGAAAAAGACATGGCTGGAGATGTAAATGATGAGTCTTCAGGAGAGGATGAATAATCTAAGAAAGGTAGTTATATGGGAGAGCTTAAGGATAATATAAGTAATCTATCTAATACCGGTAGTATAGAGAATGTACTAATAGCAATAGCTTACTGGCTGGCAGTAATAGTTGTCATACTTTTTGTATTCTATATAGCAGTAAAGATTAATAACTGGAGACTGTACAGCAGAAGAGGCAAGGGCGAAAAGGACGATTATTTATTATAATGAGGACTGAAAGATGAGAGATATAGATGTATCTGAGATAACCCGCATAGTAAGTGATATGTGTATAGATGCGAATCTCAGACTATCAGAAGAAACAGTAAAGTGCATCACTGCTGCGAAGAGCAGTGAGGATGCACCTCTTGCTGTGGAGATACTTGGTCAGCTTGAAGAGAATATGAAGATAGCCGAAGAAGACAGAATACCGATATGTCAGGATACTGGCATGGCGGTATTCTTTGTTGAGTTAGGACAGGAGGTTCATATTACAGGAGGCTCTCTTACAGATGCTATAAATGAAGGAGTTAGACGTGGTTATACAGATGGATATCTTAGAAAATCTGTTGTATCTGATCCGCTTATCAGAAAGAATACGAATGATAATACTCCTGCTATTATTCATTATGATATAGTGCCAGGAGATAAGCTGAAGATAACCATTACACCTAAAGGCTTTGGAAGTGAAAATATGAGTCGTCTTATCATGCTCAAGCCTGCAGATGGTGTAGAGGCTGTTAAGAGAGAGATAATAGAAACAGCAAAGAGCGCCGGTCCAAATGCCTGTCCTCCTTTTGTAATAGGTGTAGGCATAGGCGGAGATTTTGAGCTTGTTGCAAAGCTTGCCAAGAGGGCTCTTACCAGAGAACCGGGAAGTCATAATCCTCTGCCCCATATCGCAGAGATTGAGACAGAAGTACTTGATTCTATAAACAGTCTGGGAATAGGACCTGCCGGTCTCGGTGGTAAAACAACTGCTCTTGCTGTTAATATAGAGACCTATGCTACACATATAGCAGGACTGCCTCTTGCGATAAATATGTGTTGTCATGTGGATAGACACAAAACTGTTATATTGTAACTTATCGGAACAAAAGGAAAGTCGAGCGAAGCGAGACCTTACTTTTGGACGATAAGTTACCGAAGATTAATACCAGATGCGAAGCATCTGCCCCTACGAAGTAGGGGTAATACATCGAG
>OCVV011337137.1_pt1 | contig 19935 bp, 29 predicted proteins | sample 1539721 | NCBI WGS metagenome assembly OCVV01 (sample SAMN02144230, study PRJEB22623) | gut metagenome | biome: sheep rumen | host: Ovis aries | place: New Zealand
AGGTAATTTACAAAATGCGTGAATCTGATTTTATGAAATATGCCGTACGTGTTACGGATAGATTTGATAAAATCTAACAAGCCGAAACGGAGCAAAAGCTCCGTCCGTTAAAGATGGCAACTTTACCGCTGATGATGGCAAGCCAAAAAACAAAAAGAAAGGGAGAAAAGAACATGAAAAGAGTATCCGTAATTGTTATTCACAACGACTACAAAACAATCAAAACCATGGTAGCAAGATGTAATCAATCTGGTGAAATAGTTCCTTTAATAAGAGACAACGAAAAACCATACATATACGAACACTTTAACGATTTATACAAATCTGTTTTGACAATACTCAAAAACAATAATATGTATGCAAAATACTACAATGCTTTTGGTGTCAAATGGTATGACGTTCAATGGATAAACGAAAACTACCCAACTTCAATAGAATCTTTCGGATATAATGAAAATGTAATTAATCGTAAACTTGCTACCTTATAAAAGGTAGCAAGTGCAAATCTCAAAAAGTACAAAAAACCTCTTGACAAAAGGTACAAAGTGCATTATAATAAATGTACAAAGTAAAGAAACGGAGATGGAGAACATGAAATATTTTAACACTTGCAAGACAGCAGAAGAGTGCAAATCACTCTATCGCAAACTTGCCAAAATGTATCATCCGGACAACACAAACGGAGATGATACAATAATTAAACAAATCAATGCAGAGTATGTTATAGTCTGGGAACGATTAAAAGACGTTCACTTCAATGCAGAGACCGGAGAACGTTACACATCCGAACACAAAACAACAGAGACAGCAGAAGAGTTTATAGAAATCATCCGTAACCTATCAACCCTATCAGGAATAAACGTCGAACTGTGTGGTCGTTGGCTATGGATAACAGGAAACACATATCCATTAAGAAATGACCTTTACACTTTCGGATGTATCTATTCCAAATCTAAAAAAGCATGGTACTGGGCAAAAGACCTAACACCTGTGAAATACAGACACGGAAAATCAATGTCCCAGATACGCGAACAGTACGGTTCACAAAATATTCACCTTAATCCCTCACCATTGTTAGATTAATTTCAGACTCAGACCATCACAAATGTGGTGGTCTGGAATGTGAAATTAATTCACAAAAATAAAATGAAAGAAGGTGATAGAATGTATATTGTAATAGTCACATTAAAAGATGGTAAACGTTATATAAAACACGTAGATACATATGATGAAGCAGTCTACCTTTGTTTACTTATCAAAAAAATATGACGATGATGCTGAAAGTGTCACATGGGATGTTGTGTAAAAGGAGAAAAATCAATGACACAAGAAGAACGAAAAGAGTTTATAAAAACCCTGCACATGGCAGTACAAAACCTGCAAGATGAATCTGCATTATACACGTTTGAATATTGTATATTCTATTGGAAAGACTCTTGTTGGGGAAAAGAAGAATTAACAGAATCAGACTATGAACGAGTTGCTAGTTCCGAACAAGCATTTTACGAAGCACTAAAAATTTTCATCAATATTATGCGTGATTTTGGTTAAAGGAGAAAACACAATGAAAGAAGCATACATTTCCTACGCAGATGAACAAACAGGATACATCTACAACGTACAAATAGTAGTAAATGGTATCTATACAAAAGAATCCTTCTATGAAAACGACCTCTGGGACGCAATAACACACGCAGAAACAATAGGTTGTCAAAACATATTCACAACATTCTAAGGAGGTACAACTATGATATTCGATATTAGAAAATCATCAGATTGGGATTATAAGGAAACGAAAGAAATTAACACATTATATGATTTACTTGCATTTTTGAAAGAATGTGAATCTGATTTTTCTGCTGAAATTATTTTAGGAATCAATAAAGGATACCTAGAATATTGTAAAAATGAATATTACATAGAAATATACGATTCATGGAGGGAATAAAAATGTCATATTCACCCAAACTATCAGCACCTCAACCAGAATACATAAAAGCATTAATCTGGTTTAGAGGTGGTTCAACACAAGACAACACTGATTACTTCAACATCAACAAATCTTCTTCATCAGGCATGAAACTATTAAATGCCTACCTAGACCGCTACAATTAATACACAAAAGGAGGTAAATCATGAAACGAAAATTCCGTAAATTCTGGAAAGAATGGGGAATGACCAGAGAAGAACTTCTCTGGTTTCTCCTAATTCCCACATTATCATTATACATTTTCATTCTAGTAATAATTGTTCTACTCTTACTATAACACCTATCGCAGAATACACAAAGTTAGTCTCTGACAACTTCAACACACAAACTTCACAAAATTTCAATTTCCTCTTGCAATTTCCTATACAATATGGTACAATAAGAGAGTCAAGAGAGATTCTCCATCTGGTAGGTTCAGTAGTTTAAGGGGTAAAACCACGCAAGTGATAGAGGTTCAAATCCTCTCTGAACTATTAGTGCAAATAGTAAGCACTAGGAATAACAACAATGTAACCATCAACAATGCCATTACTAAATCAAAAAGGAGGAATAAAAATGGCAAGAATCCCTATGGTAACAAGAACACTAATCTCCACAAAATGTACTGTACTCTGTATGAATCTCACAGAGGGTACACCGTTTGAGCAGGAAATCACAATCCCTCGTACTTATAAAGATGCGAAAAAGATGCTCAAGGAAGTACAGAAAGTTGTAGACAACGAGACTACAAAGGCAGTACACATTAAGTCCTTTGAGGAACAGGAAACTCTGTATGGTATGACAGAACAGAAATTCATGGAATACGCAGATGTACTTCAACCCAGGGGAACTAAAGAAGAGTAACTATTAACAAACCCTACGCAATCCCCCGAAGCGTGCATACAACTGAATATAGAAAAAACCTAAAACAAAATAAAATCAAAAGGAGAACAAAAAATGGAAGGATATTCTGTATCAATCAAAGAAACTAGTAAACAGCTCTCTGCAAAAGAGAGAATCATGTTCAAGGACACAACGTCTGCAAAGAAGATTGACGAAGAGTCCCAGAACGGTGATTTTATTATTGCACCTTCCTTCTATGGAATCCTTGAAGTCCACAATGAAAAATCAGACAACGTAGATTATGAAAACTACGTCATTGTAGACGAATCAGGTGAGAAATACGTTACTGGTTCAGCTTCATTCTGGTCTAGCTTCATGGATATTGCGAAAGAGATGGAAGGTGAGACAGAGGAATGGGCAGTAAAGGTTTTCAGAGTTCCGTCTAAAAACTACAAAGGAAAAGACTTCCTGACCTGCTCCATCATCTAACTCAAATCATTACATCATCCTGATAAAATTAAAAGCACCCACATTGGAAAGAGACTTGCGCAGTGTGGGTGCTTTCCTTACTCTTGGAGGATAGCAAAATGCCTTATAAACGAAAGAAACAAACTCCTGCACACAAAAAGCAGTTAGAGAGAGTAAGGCAGTTCATCCGCAGAGCAGAGAAGAGAGGATTCAGATTTACAGATGATTTTAAATCATCGCTTAAAGACTTAAAAACGGTGCAACTGAAAGCACTAAAACCTGAAAAACTCTACTCATTATCAACTGCACTTTCTGAAACGGGAGATATTATATCTGGTACAGAAAGACGAAGAGAAGAGCGGTCGCTGTCAGCTAAAAAATCAGCACAGACACGGAAGAAAAAGAAACAACAAAAAGAACAAGAATATTATCCCGATGGTGGAGAAATAATTTACGGTAATATTGTTGAAGAATTTATAGAAAGATTACAAACACCAACACCAGAATTTTCAACATCAAAATCAGGCAGAAGTTATAGAAGAAGTGTTGCAGTAGTAAAGGAATCTGAGAGACAAAAAACATTTCTATTGTCCCTAACATTTAAAGTAGAAAGAGAAATAGGAATTTCAGCACTTGGTTGGAGACTACAAGAAAGGGCAACAGATGTTAGTTCATTAGTAGAATATGTTCTTTATGGTAGTGATGTAGCAAAAATTCAATCAGCAGCAACAGAATTAGCTTCAATAATAAAAGGTAGTCAATTAACATTACAAGAAAGAATTGATATAGGTGAACAAGAGGAATTTAACGAAGATTGGGAATTACCTGAGTAATGTCAAGTAACAAAAGACGGTATCTAGTATGTGACTTTGAAACTAGCGTATATGATGGTCAGGAGAGTACAGAAGTATGGGCATCTGCTTCAGTAGAAATGTTCACAGAAGATGTTCATATATTTCACTCAATAGAAGAACAATTTGACTATTTCATATCACTAAATTCTAACTTAATCTGTTACTATCACAATCTAAAATTTGATGGTTCATTTTGGCTATCATATTTACTAACAGATTTAAAATATAAGCAAGCATACGAAACAATAAACGGTGACATAGATACAACACAATGGTTAAGAGACAAAGATATGCCATCCAAATCATTCAAATATAGCATATCTGATATGGGACAATGGTACTCAGTTACAATCAAAACACACGGTCATATTATTGAACTTCGTGATTCACTAAAACTTCTTCCATTCTCTGTAAAGCGTATAGGAGAATCTTTTGGAACTAAGCACAAAAAACTTGATATGGAATACAAAGGATTCAGATATGCAGGTTGTACCATTACAGACGAAGAAAAAAGATACATCGCCAACGATGTATTAGTTGTAAAAGAAGCGTTAGAAATAATGTTCACCGAGGGACACAATAAATTAACCATTGGGTCATGCTGTTTATCAGAATATCGTCGAATAATGGGCAAAGACGATTACAATATGTTTTTTCCTAACTTATACAACATTCCTCTTGACGAAACAGAACACAAATACAGCTCAGCAGGAGAGTGGATAAGGCACTCATACAAAGGAGGTTGGTGTTATCTCGTTAAAGGCAAAGAAAACAAAATTTACAAAAAAGGTACAACAGCAGATGTAAACTCTCTTTATCCATCTGTTATGTCAAGTGAATCTGGTTCATATTATCCAGTATCTACACCAAAATTCTGGACTGGAAACTACATACCAGAAGAAGCAACAAAGTTTGAAAATCGTTACTATTTTGTAAGAATAAAAACACGATTCTATTTAAAAGAAGGCTACCTTCCATTTATACAAATAAAAAACTCACTTTTATATAAAGGGACGGAAGCCCTAGAATCAAGTGATGTGTGGGATAAAAAGACACAGCAGTATTACACACACTACTACAATAAAGATGGAGAATTAGTTGACACTAGAGTAGAACTTACTTTAACAATGACAGACTACATTCTTCTTCAAGAACATTACAATCTAGTAGACTTTGAAATAATAGATGGTTGTTGGTTTTTCGCCGCAAAAGGAATCTTTGATGAGTACATAGAAACGTACAGAAAAATAAAAATAGAAAGCACTGGTGCTAAACGTGAGTTGGCAAAACTTTTTCTTAATAATTTGTACGGAAAAATGGCAAGCAGTACCAACAGTTCTTTCAAAATAGCATACGTCAAAGATGACCAATCTATAGGGTTTATGTCCGTAACACAGCACGACAAAGACCCTGGGTATATTCCAGTAGGTTCAGCAATAACATCCTACGCAAGAAATTTCACAATTAGAGCTGCCCAGAAGAACTATCATGGTAAATCAAAAAGAGGATTTATCTATGCAGACACAGACAGCATACATTGTGACCTTGCACCAGAAGAAATAGTTGGAATAAAAGTCCACGATAAAAACTTCTGCTGTTGGAAACTAGAATCCTGTTGGGACAAAGCTATTTTCACTCGTCAAAAGACATACATTGAACACGTTACTCACGAAGATTTAAAACCAATAGAAAAACCATACTACAACATTAAATGTGCAGGTATGCCACGAAAATGTAAAGACCTATTTCAACTATCTATGGATGGTAATGCAGACCCAGAAGGACACTTAGACATAACAGACAACACAATGATACCTTGGTCAGAAGATGAAAAAGAGTTTCTCTTCAACAAAGACACAGGAAAACCAATAAAACGCACAATCAAAGACTTCAAAATAGGTCTAAAAGTACCAGGAAAATTATTACCAAAGAGAATCCCCGGTGGGGTGTTGCTAGTAGACACATTTTATGAAATGAGATAAGGAGTAAAATATGAGTATTCTTGATATTATCGTATTAACATCTATACTTGATGAAATTGAACACAATTCTAAAAATGAAACCAAAAAACCTGAACCAGAAAATCCTGTAGAGGTTTGTATCTATCATGATTCAATGATTGTTGCATTTGATGATGTAGATAAAGACCAGATTCAAGAATTTATTCTATTTTTAGATGCAAATTCATGTAAATATACTATGGAAGAAAATGAATTTGAAATTTCAGCTAATATAGTGACTCTTTATAGAATACTTCTTTACCTTACTAATGAGTTTGAAGAAATTGCATTGTATTAATGGAGGAATAACTAAATGAATACCAAAACTATCAATGGCAGACCGTGTGAAGAAATCAAAATTAAATACCTCAGGAACATCAAACCGATTGAAATCTTTTCTCAGGGAGATTGGATAGACCTTAGAGCAGGGCAGGACATAACATTAAACGCAGGCGATGAAGCTGTTATTCCTCTAGGTGTAGCTATGGAATTACCATTAGGTTATGAAGCAATTATTGCACCACGTTCATCAACCTTCAAGAAATGGGGTATCCTCCAGACAAACAGCATTGGTATCATTGATGAATCATATTGCGGAGACAATGATGAATGGTGTATGCCTGTTGTTGCTATCAGACCAACTAAGATTCACAAGAACGACAGAATTTGCCAATTCAGAATCATTCGTCATCAGCCTTTATTAGCACTCACAGAAGTAGACACTTTAGGAAATCCAGACAGACAGGGTTTCGGAAGCACAGGTGAAAAATGATTACAATATTTATTCATATTCCATCATTAATAATAGGTGTTATAATAGGGTACATATTAGTATCACTGATAATGGCATTTTTCAGCAGATTTGATGCTACAGATTTTCAAAGAGGATACACAGATGGTGTACTAGACACAGAGAGGAAATACGCAAATGAACGAACAGAAGAAACAGAATCAGGAAACAAAGATTGATGGTGTACAAGCAATCTATGATTACACGCATTGTAAACAGGTATCAAGCTGTGAAGAGTGTGAATGTTCAAAACAAATAAACATTGAACATTTTTACAACTTATGTGAATTTTTAAGAACATACACAGCAAAAGCAAGAGAACGAATAGACTCAGCACTTAACGAAGTATTATAAATTCAAAAAGACCGTAGGAGAATCATAAAGATTGCATCCTGCGGTCTTTCTTATATCATTACCTTATGCAGTACAAGAGCGGTCAGCGTAACCGATAAGTTAGTGGGCTGTGTCTTTCAACAGTGCTATCCCACATCCTCAGATGTACCCACATAAGTTGATACCTTAATAACTCAAAGCCTTTAAAACAGCTTCCTTGCATCTCAAATCTTTAAATCTAAAACAACCTTTCTCGAAATAATATCTCATATTCATAATAAGGAAATCATTCTGTCTTAACATAACATAATTTATATTGTGGTCATCAGTAGTTACAGTTATTTTCAACTTAAAGCTATTATCAGGTTTATCATCACAGTAAATCACACCTGCATCAGCATATTCCCTAATAGCATAATCAGTTCCCATATATCTCAATGTACATATGTATTTTCCATTTCCATCAGGTTTTTCAATAAACGCTTTATTATCCAGAAGATAAACACCTTCACTATTGTATGCAGTATAGCTGTTCCTGACAAAAGCTCTATTAAAACCACTTTCTTTCTGTGCAAGACTAGCACTTTCAACATAACCCTGTTCAAGAACAAATCCATCTCCTTTAAGAAACTTTGTATCTCCTTTTAATCTCTCAGCAATACCCATATCTATATAATAAGGATTCAACAAAGTAACAGGGTTCGCTAACATAAAAACAGGAACATATCTTATCTGTTCACCGTTACCTCTTGCAACAGATGTATGAATACTAATAAACTTATTAACCTCATTCTGACAATAGTGATTAGTTTCACTCTGAAATTCATCAAACAACATCCTAGAACAATCACTAAACAAATGACTATACTTTTTAATCTGGTCAGCACTATTCAAAGAAACAGCATAACCACAATGCACACCTTCTTTTTCTCCTTCATTAACAATATTATTCAGAAACAAATTATGGTAAATACCCTGAGCACATCTTTTTGAAGTCATATTATACTCTGGAAAAAATAACTTGCTTATGTCTTTGAAGAACTTATCAGCACATTGGTCTAGTTCATAATTGTACCTATAAATAAGCATGAATTTTTCACCAAATTTCAAAAACCTATTTACGCACAATCTTCCAAAATAAGTTGTCTTACCGCCTGTTCTATTAGTTGTACAAATAAACACTTCTGGTTTTTCACCATTTAAGTCCAACATAGACAATAGTTTAGTTCCATCATAATATTTTGTACTCATAAAAGTCATACCTCCGTATTGATATTATACCATATTTCTTGACTTTCTGCAATAGATATGTTATAATTAACTCAAATAGAAAGGGGGTGACACTATGGATGTGCAGGCAGTTTTACAAGCAATTACAACAGTGGGATTTCCCATTGTATGTTGTTGCGCAATGGGTTGGTACGTTAAATATGCAACTGACAAGAACAGGGAAGAGATTGCTAAACTCAATGAACAGCACAACAAGGAAATGTCAGAAGTAACTCAGGCAATAAACAATAATACACTTGCGTTGCAAAAGCTGTGTGACAAACTTGATTACGAAAGAGAGGATGTATTGAAATGAATCTTATTATAGGAAAACCAGGTTCAAGTATAACACTTGAAAATGTTATCAGCTACACAGTAACTAATAAAGATAATCCTACTATTCAAGTTGTTCATAAATCAGGTGATTCTGTTCATGTTGATATAATTCAGACTCAGGATGCGTTAAATGCAGGTACAACTGATTTTGGTTCTTAAACTCGGAGGATTAAAATGGTAGTAAATATTAGTAAAGGTACAAGTATTACGTCATATACAAATGTTATTGCAGTAACAGTTAGTGATGCAGATGCTCCTACTGTTCAGATTATTTATAAATCAAGTGATTTTATTCATGTTGATACTATTCAGTCAAAAGATATAACAACTGTATCAATAACGTTTGTTATTCCACAATCTCAGGGTAATTAAATATGACACATGAATTTCACACAGTTAAAAAAGGAACAACAGGAATAGATGTAACAGTATTACAGTCTTTTTTTCGTGCTTCAATGTTCATAGGGAAAGACGGAAAGCCGATTGAAATTGATGGTATCTCAGGAGAAAATACAGTATACGCAATCAACACTTTTAAGAAACAAAATGCTATATACAATGTAGCAGGTGAAACATGGAATCAGGACGGTGTTTTTGATTCAAATTGTTGGGAAAGATTAGGATTAGGAAAAGAAACATCAGGAATATCAGTAGATAAAATCTATCAGTTCGGTGTAAACACCTGCAATAATCCAAATGTTGGATATAGTCAGGAGTACAGAAACAACAGAACAGTAAATGGTATAACCTACTATGATTGTTCATCTTTTGTTTACTACGCATTGTGCAACGCAGGTTTCAATCTTGATAACACAGCTTGGCCTTTTACAACGTACAATATGCAATCAATTCTTAAAAACTTAGGTTTCACAGAATATGATTCAAAAAATGTAACTTGGAAAAAGTCAGATATACTATGGAGTCAGGAACACACAGAAATTGTTCATCACGGTACAACAAACAAGGGTGAAGGATACACGATGGGAGCACATGGAAAGACAAATAGAACACTTGAAAATCAGGTTTCTATAAATAATTTCATTTCCAACTACACTAAGTATCCAAAGTTGTACAGATATGAGGGTTGAATATGCCAAATGTTTTAAGACTATCAATGTATCAGGTTGCAGCTATGTTAGGGTGCATATGGTGGGAATCTAAAGTAAACCCAGGTGAATATCATAATAACCAAACTGACCCATCTTCTACATATCAAGATTTAGGTGTTGGTTTAGGAATGTGGACAGACTTACCAGCAGATACAAAAACAACGTTATGGATTGCTGATGAATTTTTTAAATGGATGGCTAATCATAATTATGACTGGTGGGACGGTACAGGACAGTTACAGTGCATAATAGCAGATGAATTAAACATTCGTGGAACTGTAAATAACAGATTGCAAGGTTCTATGTGGACGCAGATACCAACAACATCTGATTTATACCCTCTTTATGGATATTTAAATACAAAATATCCAACATGGTCTGATTGGTTAAATGATACACAAAACAATAATGTTGAAGAATTAACATTAGCATATTTCATTATGTGGGAGACACCAGGTTCACTATATGTATTTAATTATAGAAATAACTGGGGACGAAGAAGGCAAACAGCTTATGACTTATTTAATTATTTAACACAGCATGGTAATGATACTATAACAGATGGATGGTATTATGACATAGGATATGTATTCATACCAGACCAAAAAGCGTATGATAATTGTGTATTAGCTTGGCAATATTTAGGTTCAGGTGTTGTACCTCCACCCGGTCCAGGTCCTACACCAACAAAGAAAAAAGGTATGCCACTATGGATGAAACTTAGATATTTCTAAAGGAGGAAAAATAAACATGGCAGTTCTGGCAAGAGATGATTTCTTTTCAAGATTACAAGAGAGAGTAGGAACAGCAACAAGTGACGAAGATATTTCTTTCATTGAGGATATGACAGACACGTTCAATGACCTTGAAAATCGTGCAAACGGTGATGGAGTAGATTGGGAACAGCGTTATCATGAACTTGATGAAAGTTGGAAACAAAAATATAAACATAGATTTTTCAGTGGTGGGGGTGTATCAAATATACCAAACACACCAAACAATGAAGAGGACGATGCTCAGGCAAGGGCTTCATCTATAACATTTAATGATTTATTCAAGTAAAAGGAGGACAAAATTATGCCAAATGTACCTAGTTCAGCAAAACTAAATGCTTCTTCTGTTGACATTCTGAACGCAATCAGAAATAGTGCAACAGCAAACTATCAGGATTATGTTCCGGTAGCAGACAATTCACTTGACAGTATTCGTGAGATTGGTGCTATTATGATGAACTATCCTGCACTTCAGAATGAATTTCTGAACGCACTTGTAAATCGTATTGGTAGAGTAATTATTAGTTCTAAAATGTATTCCAATCCTTGGGCTATGTTTAAGAAGGGATTGCTTGAATATGGTGAAACGATTGAAGAGATTTTCGTTAACATCGCAAAGCCGTTTGAATATGACGTTGAAGTAAGCGAAAGCGAAGTATTCAAACGTGAAATTCCTGATGTGCGTGCCGCTTTCCACATTTTGAACTATAAAAAGTTCTATAAAACAACTATTCAGCAGGAACAGCTTAGACAGGCATTTCTTTCATGGGATGGAATTACTTCTCTGATTACAAAAATCACTGATAGTCTCTACACAGGTGCTAACTACGATGAGTTCCTTACAATGAAGTACCTTATTGCAAAACACATTCTTGCAGGTAACATTAAAGCTGTTACTGTACAGACAGTAAATGCGGCTAATGCTAAATCTATTACTAGCACTATTAAAGGTGTAAGTAATAACATGGAATTTATGAACAGAGATTATAATAAGGCAGGTGTTCATACATACACCATGAAGGATGAACAGTACCTTATTGTAAACAGTGCTTTTGATGCTATTATGGATGTTGAAGTCCTTGCATCTGCTTTCAACATGAGTAAGGCAGAATTTGATGGTCATCATGTTCTTGTTGATGGCTTCGGAAATCTTGATAACGCAAGACTTGCAAAGCTGTTTGAAAACGATGATTCTTACGTAGAACTTACTGATGCTCAGTTGACAGCTCTTAATACAATTCCTGCTGTTCTTGTTGATAAGAACTGGTTTATGATTCTTGATAATATGATGAACTTCACTGAACAGTATAATGGCCAGGGATTGTATTGGAACTATTGGTATCATGTATGGAAAACCTTTAGTATCTCTCCGTTCTCAAATGCAGCCCTGTTTGTTCCTGGTACTCCGTCTATTACTAGCGTAACTGTATCTCCCGATGCTGTTACAGTAAGTGCAGGTCAGAGTGTAAACCTTAGTGCAGTTGTTGTAACTGAGAATTTTGCACCGCAGACAGTTATTTGGTCTAGTAGTGATGAAGATGTAGCTACAGTTGATGTTTATGGTACTGTTACTGTTTCTGCTGATGCAGATGCAGAAGATACTGCAACTATTACTGCTACTTCTGCTTTCGATAGCACTAAGACAGATACTTGTACAATCACTGTTGCCTGATAAAATGTGAAGAATGGGTACTAGAAATAGTACCCTTTCTTTTTAATAGGAGATAAAATTATGAGTTATTTTGCACCAGATACAACTATTATTTTTCTAAAAAATGTTCCTCTTGATAATAGTTATGAACATTCAATTTATTTTTCAACACCACAAAATCAATATGATTACTTTTATAGTCTTAGAAAATATAAATTAGATGCCCAAAGTTATCAGAGAGTTAAACGTGGTTGGATGCGTGTACAGATAAAAGCTGATAATTTATATGATTGCAACTATCTTATGTTCCAAAATTCATCTTTTGGTACAAAATGGTTCTATGCTTTTGTAAAAAGTGTTGAATATATAAATAATGAAGTTAGTGAAGTTGAATTTGAAATTGATGTTCTGCAAACATGGCATTTTGATTATCAATTAGGAAGGTGTTTTATTCTTAGGTCACATACATCCACTGATGTTATTGGTGAAAACATTGAACCAGAGCCAGTTGACGTTGGAGAATATCAGTTCAATGATTATTCACCTGTTTTTACAGGAGAATTTGATTTAACTGATATGTCAATAATTGTTTGTGTTGCTGAAGTTGATGATGAAGATGTTAATAAACATGGGAAAGTATATGATGGTATTTTCGGTGGCACTGTTATGTATGCTTTTACTACATCACAAATAACAGAACTTAACGATTTTCTTTCTGATTATTATGTTAAACCAGATGCAATTGTAGCTATGTATATGTGTCCTTCAATCATTGTACCACCTGTCGCACAAGATTATTCTATTCCTAGTGGGTCTATTGGAACTTTTTTAAGAGAAAATATAACACCATTAAGTACACCATACCCATCTCTTGATGGTTATACACCAGATAATAAAAAATTGTATACATATCCATATAATTTTTATCATATTGATAATGCTTCTGGTTCTGAAATGAATTTGCGATATGAGTTCTTTAACAATTTAGCACCAATTGTTGAACTAAATGGTGTGTTCACACAGCCAGTTAAACTAATATTAAGACCTGCCGGATACAAGGGATTAAGTAGTGGAGGGGAATTATCTCCGCCTACAGTTTTAAATACTGAATCAATTTCACTTGAAAATTATCCATTATGTTCATGGGCATTTGATGCTTATCAGGCATGGATAGCACAAAATAGTATTCCTGTTGGAATTGATGCTTTAAAAGTTATAGGAAATCTAGCAGGTGGTCCTGCTCTTGGACCGATAGGTAGTGCTTATAGTGTTGTTCAAGGATTTGATTTAATTTCAAATTTCATGAAACAAGCATATCAAACATCTATCGCTTCAAATATAACAGGTGGTAGCGTAAATAACGGTAATGCCAATACATCTACAAAGAAACAACAATTTTATGGTGGGAGAGTAAGTTGTGAATACACATATGCTAGAAAAATAGATGAATTTTTCACTATGTATGGTTATGCTATAAACAGATTGCTTCAACCAGACAGGGCTGTAAGACCTCATTGGACATATTTAAAGTTAGGAACAGTTGACTTATTGGGAAGCCCGGGTGTACCTAGTGAACATTCTGATAAAATAGTAAGTATTTATAAAAATGGAGTTACTTGGTGGTTATATTATTCAACAACAAATACTGCATATGTAGGACGATATGATTTAGATAATAAGGTTTAAAGAGGTGATAAAATGGGCAGAGTAAAAGACAGAAATTTCTGGGAGTCTGCAAGGTATAACAAAGATGGTTTTATGCAGTATTTTGACAGACTCACAGAATTAAGTATCAGTATGTTTGAATGGAAGAATTTACCTGATACCATTGATGAAAGGTTTCTTGAACTTGCATTGTTTGGTGACGGTATGGCTATTTTCTTTGAAGATGAAGTGCTTGGTTATCTTGCACTCAGAACAATGATTGGTGGCAGATTAGATGTATACCAGATACCAACAGAGAGAACAGCTTATGCTTCAAATGGATACAATAAACATCTTGATAATGAAAACAGTGTGATTATCTTCAATAATATGATTCATACAAACAGCACAAGAGTTGTTGAAACGTATGCAAGAAGATTATATGAACTTGACAGAATCATTGATGTAAATGCTAAAGCACAGAAAACACCTGTTTTTATTCAGTGTGAGGAAACTCAGAGACTTACAATGAAAAACCTTTATATGAAATATGAAGGAAATGAACCTTTTATATTTGGTGATAAGTCACTGAATCCTAATGCTTTAAAAGTTCTTAAAACAGACGCACCTTATGTGGCAGATAAAATCTATCAGTTGAAAACACAGTTGTGGAATGAAGCATTGACATACCTTGGTATTTCAAACTTGAATGTTCAGAAAAAAGAAAGATTGATATCTGATGAAGTTATACGAAATCAGGGTAGTACTATTGCAAGCAGATATTCAAGACTTGAATCACGAAGAAAAGCGTGTGAACAGATAAATGATATGTTTGATCTTGATATTGAGTGCAATTACAGAGAAGATTATCGTGAAGCTGACGATGAAGTTATGTTCTCTGGTGAAACTGGCGATGAATCAATGAAGGATATGGCTATTGATTTGAGAACACAGTGAGGTGGATTATGGCAAAATATACTACATCAGTTAGGTCAATATGTGAAGTTAATAGCGGTCTGGATGAAAGCAAAGGTCAGGCTAATGTTAATGATATTATTGCTAACTCTAGGGATAAAATATTTGACTTCTCATATCCTATTTATGATGAGGATTATAGGAGCGTTCTGGAAACAAAAATCTTGAAACATTATTATACTAGAGAGATTTGTGCTGAAACGGTTGGTAGATGGAAATTATTCTTGGACGCAAGAATGAATGAAATTATGCCATACTATAACAAATTGTATGAATCAGAATTACTTAAATTTAATCCTCTGTATGATGTTGATTATACTAGAACTAGCAACAGAGTTGGAAATCAAACTGGTGCTGAAACAGGAACTAGCGGAAACACAAATGTTGATTTGATGACTGGTAATATTTCTGATACTGGAAGTAATACTAATGTTCTTGAAAAAACTGGTAATGTTAGTGATACTGGTAGTAAATCCGATGTTTTGGAAAAGACTGGTACGGTTGGAGATAGTGGGTCGAATCAGAGTGTTGATGCTATGGGTGGTACAGTTACGGATTCTGGTCTGTCTAGTTCAATTCTTGAAAAAACAGGGAATGTAAAAGATAGTAGTACATCTAATAGTTCTGATTCTATGACAGGAAAAGTTAAAGATGATGGTACAGATGACAATACTAAAACCACTCATATGACCAAAGAAAATAACCTTGACACAACAACTGACGAAACAACAACAGATGTAAAGAAAAATAGTCATTGGGATTATTATAGTGACACACCACAAGGAGGTGTTAGGAATGTACCTCCAACAACTGGTTCTAATGGTTCAGACGAAAACGGTAATCCTAGTATACAAACACTTACATATTTAACAAACGCTAGACATATCATTGATGATGGTACTGGAAGTCAGCTTATTATTGACAGAGATGTACACGATGGCGGTACTGTAAAAGATGATGGTACGATTGAAGATAATCGTGAAACCCACAACACTAAAACTTATGACACAGTTGAAAATATTACTTCTGCATCTGAAAATGTAACAACACATAATACTAAAGATGAAACAACAGGTACAAACGATAATACTAAAACATATGACACTAGCAACACAGTAACAGGAACATCTGAAAACATAACAACGTATAACACAAAAGACACTAATTCTGGTGTTAATGAAAGCACAACTACATACAACACTAAAGACGCTAATTCTGGTATTTCTGAAAACACTAAAACGTATAACACTAAAAATGAAAGAGTTAATACTGGAAACACAAGTGCAAATAAAACACTTGATACTACAGAAGCATACATTGAAAGAGTGGTAGGTAAAACTAATTCACATAGCTATGTTAAATTATTGCAGGAATTGAGGGATAGTTTTCTTAATATTGATATGCTAATTATTCGTGATTTGAATGATTTGTTCTTTGCACTATGGGAATGATTATATTTTACAGAATTTTAAAAATATTGACATATAGTTTATAGTGTGATATAATCATTATAGAAATAAAGAACAGGATGTTCACTATATGGCATATAATTATAATTCAACATTTCAGCAATATGGTAATTATAATTTTCAAGCTAATCAGCAAATGCCACAGCGTTATAGTATTACCAGAGTAAACGGTGAAAATGGTGCAAGGTCTTTTCAAATGTTACCCAATAGCGAAGCACTTCTATTGGATACAACACAGCCTATAATTTGGTTAGCACAGACAGGAGGAAATTATAGATAAACGTTGATAAATGGTTGTTGTGGAATGGGGTGGGAATTGAGATATGAGAGAAATTGATGTATTTAAAGATGTGATTAGGAATATGGTTGAAGGTACTATGTTTCATAATCAGATGATTCAGTATTTTGAGTATCTTGGGCTTAGTGGTTTTGCTGAATTGCAGAAAATTAGGTTCGATGACGAGAATAATGAAATGGTTAAACTTCAAAGGTATATTGTTGAAGTGTATGGTGTGGTTGTTGGTGATATAAATCCTGATAGTAGAAACTATATTCCACAGGAATGGAGTGAAAATTTGAGGGAAAATCTTGAAAATGGTCAGGTGTGGGAGTATGTGAAGTTTGGGGTTGAGACATGGAAAGATTGGGAGAGTAAGAGTAGGGGTTTATATGGAAAAAGGTATTTTGAGTTAAGTGATTTGAGAGATGCAGGTGGTAGTGAAAGAATTATGGAGGTGGTTAGAGAAACAGAGAGGGAAATGAGGTTTGCTTATGAGTTAATGTGTTTGTTGAGAGGGGCTTATTATAATAGTGGTTGTGTGTCTTTGCTTGATGATAAGATTGTGAAGATGTACAAGAGGTTTTATAAGAAAGGAGAAATGTGATTATGGCTATTACACCTAATGACCCTGCTAATTTTACTCCTGCAAGGGGTAATTATAAAGAGTTGTCTCCATTTAGATTTTGGTGTCAGAAAGTTTTGCCTTTGGTTTATGATGACAGTTTAAGTTATTATGAACTTCTGAATAAAGTTGTGAACTATTTGAATATGACTATGGAGGATGTAACTACTCTTGAGGATGATGTTACTAACCTGCATACCGCTTATGTTCAGTTGCAGACTTATGTTAATGATTATTTTGTTAGTCTTGATGTACAAGAAGAGATTGATAATAAATTGGATGAAATGGCAGAAAGTGGAGCACTGAACGAATTGATTAACCCTCTTTTGCCTGCATTGATTAGTGATTGGCTTGATGAACACATTACACCCACAACACCACCTGTTGATAAAACATTGTCTATAAATAGTGCAAGTGCTGATTCAAAAATGGTTGGTGGAAATCTTTATCCAATAGTAAATGCCTTAGTAAACAAAAATCTTGAAAATGCTAGTATTGCAGATAACGGTTCTATTAGTAGCAATAATAAAAGATTACTTTCTAATAAAGTAAACGCTGTTGATGGAGATTATCTTACAATAAACTCGGGGTATGAATTTAGAATCAATTTTTATAGGAGCGATGGAACTATTGCTACACCGTATGGTTGGCAAACAGAACATCACTTTACTTCAACAGAGTTGGGATATTACAACGGTTTTCGTATCACCATAAGAAATAGTGCTAATGCAGACGCTACCATTAAAAACGATGAAGTATCACTTTATACAAGCATTAAAGAACTAATGCTTTATGATAAAAATATTCAACAATCTGTTATTGATTACATTCTTGAAGAGTTAACAAAAATAAAAAATCCACTTGTGATAGACAACAATTTTTGGTTAACAAACGAAAGTATTGATGAAAATGGCAATATAACAGAAAACATGAGTAGGTTATTAAGTGCGTATTTCACGTTTGATACAGACAACTATATTTCAATTACCAATGGGTATGAGTTCAGATTGTGCTATTATACCTCTAATACAACTGTTATTCTATCACCTACCTGGGAAACATCACATACATTTACTGAATATCAGAAAAACACATATTTAGGTGCAAGAATAATCATCAGAAAAATAAACGATATTGACAAGGTAATATATCCAGATGATGTTGTAGTAAATACAGATATAGATAGTATTGTTGAATACAAATTAGTAGCTACAAATGAACAAATTAAATTTTTAGAGGATGTTGTTAATCTAAAAGAACAGATTGAATATAATCTTGTTGAAAATGGTATAAATGCTACTGGTGGAACTGTAACAGGAAACCAGTATATGCACTTTGAGAAATTTTTCCCAACTTCTTTAGGTAAAAATATAACTGTTCTTCACGCTTCAATGGGTGACGAAAAAGTTTTTGCTTGTTACTACACTAACAGTTTAAGTTTTGTTGAACGTGTAGAATTAAGAAGAGGTGACACAATTTCTGATGAATATCCGTTGTTTAAACTGTCATACTATGATAGAAATGGTAGTGATGTTGACAAATATAAAACGTGGATATTCTGGACTAATGATAATCCTATTGTTGAAAAATTCAATGAGATTACATTTAACAATACGTTAAGTATTTTTGGTAATTCCCTACATATCGAAACCAACAAATGCTCTTTCCTTTTTACAAAGACAACAGATGCAAGTATAAACGTTGACACATATCGACTGTATAATGGGTATTTAAAAACTAAAAACGGTAGTGTTAATATGTGGTCAAATTCTGACGCTGAAGGTGTTATCAAAATTGTTGGCGAGGATGACTTTATTGGTGGATATCATGGCGATGAAATATTTAGTGATATAAATGTTTTAGTAGACGGTAAACCTATAGACATATCTCAGACCATCAATTATATGAAATTTGAAACACTTGATATATTTGTTGAGTCTAATGTTTATCATTGTAATACATCACAATTAGCAAACACAGTAGCGTTCAAAAGATGTAAACATCTTAGGTTCAAAGGTAACACATATTCTGTTGATAACACTTGGACAGCACAGAGTGATTTACGAATAAATCGTGCAAGTTTAGCTATGTTCCAAATGTATGTAAGTGGTAATGATGTTGATATGTTAACAAATTACTCACTTGATAGCTTCTCAAAACTTTATAGTGTTTCAGATGTTAGTGTATATCCTGAAGCAAATAATACCGCTAAAAAGTGTACTTATTATACAACTGAAGGTAACATTGATTTTGAAATAAATGTGTTAGATGATAAGTTTGTTAATGAGTACAACTGTGATGTTTCTATTGGAACATTAACATCTCAAGACAGGTTAAAGATTTACTTTGACACTATTAAATCTGGTTCTAATGTGCTTATTGGTAGTGGTGATTCAATTTACTGTCAGTTTACCGTAAAATTCTAAAACTATTGTGCGGATGTTTGTTGTGTTTAGTATGGCAAATGTCCGCACACTTGTTGTTATGATAGTACTAAGAAATGCGTATTAAGGTTCAAATGGGTGCAACGGATTTGCCGGAATACCCCTC
>OCVV011276664.1_pt1 | contig 19931 bp, 18 predicted proteins | sample 1539721 | NCBI WGS metagenome assembly OCVV01 (sample SAMN02144230, study PRJEB22623) | gut metagenome | biome: sheep rumen | host: Ovis aries | place: New Zealand
AAGACATTGGTCCTCAAGTGTTTATCTGGATGCATTAGTGGCAAGGTATTAGTTATCAGGTGTTTATTCTTTACTATGGCGACGAAAATGACCTAACGGACCAAGAACTCAATGTTTTGCAACAGCCAAGCCGGATTGTGCCTTTTTTATCACCAATGGCCATGAATTATCCAGTTATTAATGGTCAATTAGATGGCAATTGTATGTTAAAAAATAGGAACACCACCCGCCTCTTCCGACTTTGTTTAGGCCACCTCTATTAATCGACAATTAAATAACCCATTACCTTTTGAACCAGTTAATAAGCAATATTTACTATCTTTTTATATAGTGTTTTTCGTGTTTTTATTTCTTATATTATGTTTTGAAATGTAGTATTAATGGCGAACGAGAATAATATTGAATCGGAGCCTGTCTTTTTGAGTGCTGATGCATGGCAGGACCCGTGCCGCAATACCGTGTTTCCGTTTTGAGGTCTCTCTGCGACCCCTAGAAAAAGTATAAAATATTACACTTTTTTGCCAGAAATCCAAAAAAACTGTATATTTGCACCGAAAAAGTATAATATATTAGACCGGTATGGAACTGAGTAATACATTAATAGAAAGACGAATGCAGCTAGGAATCACCCAGAATGACCTTGCGGAAATGTCGGGAGTCAGCCTTGCCACGGTGAAGGACATCGAGCGAGGCAAGGGGAATCCTTCCATCAAGACAGCCGAAAAACTTTTGGCTGTCTTGGGCATGGAGATAGTCTATCGTATGAGATGTACAATTTAGACATTTAGAAAATGAGACGATTGGAAATATTATGGAATGAAGTGCCTGCCGGTGTCTTGACCGAAAAGACTCCAGGCAAAGGCTATCGTTTTGAATATGATCTTTCCTATCTGGTTGGAAGTCATCCTCCTATTTCAGTTACATTTCCGAAAAGGGTGACTTCTTATGAGAGTGACAGTTTGTTCCCATTCTTTGCTAATATGCTGCCAGAAGGTGCATTGCGCCATGTGGTGTGCCGTCAGCATCATTTGGACGAGAACGACTTGTTTGGCATTCTATGCGCCATGGCAGGGGTCGACACTATAGGGGCAGTAAGTGTTAAGGAGGTACAGAATGAAGAAGAATAGTCAGTTGTTTGACAGTGCACGTGTTTCGCTGGCACTTGACTTCGATTTGGACCCACGCCACCATACCGAAGAGGTGACCCATTCGATGCAACTCATTTCGTTGTCGGGTGTGCAGGAGAAGTGCCCAGCAGTTGTCGATGGCGGGAAAATCCGACTGGCCAGGGACGGCGAACGGGCCACCCACATACTGAAACCCGCCCCTTGGGACACGAGCCTCAACGAGAGCTGGCAGATTCCTGCCAATGAATACCTGACCATGCAAATTGCTTCGCAGGTATATGGCATCTCCACTGCTGCTCATGGTCTTTGTTCAACACCCAGCGGGCATTCGGTCTATATCACCAGACGGTTCGACCTCAGACCCGATGGTACCAAGTATCCAATGGAAGACATGGCCACGCTGATAGGGCGGAGTGAGGCCAGTGAGGGGATCGTGTTCAAATATCGAGGCTCCTATTATGATATGGCCATGGCCATACGTCGCTATACAGAGGCCTGGATGGTGGAACTGGAGCGTTTCTTTGAGCTGGTTGTCTTCAATTATATATTTGCTAATGGCGATGCCCATTTGAAGAATTTTTCCATTATCCGTTATGATGAAGGCTATCGGCTGTCGCCTGCCTACGACCTGATGAACACCGCCCTGCATGTTCGTGACGAGGATTTTGCACTCTCTGCAGGACTCTCTTCCAGCCTGCCAAAGAGTGAGGCCTATCTCCGCACGGGCCATCCCTGCAGGCAGGATTTTGAGGCGTTCGGTAAAGAAATTGGCCTTGTTGAACTGCGCCTGCGACGTATTCTGGACAAATATTCCGTTCTGCCGGATGAAGTAGTGCGAAAAATAGAAGATAGCCAGTTGTCTGAAAAACTGCGCCGTAGTTATGTACGCATTGTGAATGAACGTATCAGTCGGTTTGTTAGAAAAAGATAGGGGCGGGGAGCTATAACCCAAATTGGTCGTTAGGATTGGTGTCAGATTAGTATTTGTTTCGAGCTGATTGGCGGCATCACTGTCGCAGGCGTAGCGGGTTACGTCAAGACAGGGATGTGGCCAAGATTCCGAAAGAAATGCTGATATGGCATAAATAGACCTTGATAACTTACGAAAGCTAAAACTTAATCCCCCCAACTTGGTGCTGCCGAGGTGGCCTCTCCGTATCCCGTAGGGATCGGTATATGTTGCTCTCGGTGGCATACAAATGGGCAGATAGGGTGCTGGCGGCAACAGGAGTTGTACTGGCCATTTCCACTGTGTACTGCCCTCTCGTGTGCAACTATGTCAACAGAAATCCCAAGGAGGTGTAGGAGACCTGTCTGATGTTCAATGCATTACGATTTCTTCACGCAGTACAATCACCACCGAAGACACGGAAGCCTGGTCAGGGAACTGAATGTGCGAACACCTATCGATGCTTGTATCAAGTGGTTGGAAATCCAGCCAGATCTATTTTCAAAAAATATCTGCGATTCGGAAATTTATGTGTACCTTTGCACCGTGAATGTGGCCAAGCCCACATCAACGTTATGAACAGGTGCACATACCGTTCCAAAAGGAGTAGGCATGCTCCCCTAGTTGGTATGATATGTTGGAAAGGAAATAAGAAAAGGTAATTGCTATGAAAAGAACTTTTTTAGTAATAGTAGGAATTATGTTAATCAGCATAATTGTTGCTAACTTGGAAGGGTGTACCAGATGCAAAAGGAAGATTAATTACTGGTTGGGCGACCGAATGGTTGAACTGAAGGTAAAAAATTCACAGGGGACGTATACACCAATATACCTCAAGGCAAATGCTGATGTTGCTACAATATCAGAAAGTCCAGACATGAAATATATTGCATTGCAGGAGAACACAGCAATAAACTACGAAGGAGTGTTCCTCTATAAGAACACCAATGATACCTTGTATTTAGTTTGGTGGTCCAGAGGGTCGGACTTTCCCCAAATCGAAACAGAAGCAAACATTCATTTCATTTATGAACCTGGCATCAACCCAGAATTGGTACAAAAATATCTATCTCTTGGGTTTACAAAATTTCCGGAGGATGCATATAATTAAAACCCAAATCGTTCGTTAGGATTTATGTCATATTAGTATTTGTTTCGAGTAGATGGGCAGCATCGCTGTCGCAGTGGGCTACGTCAAGACAGGGATGTGGCCAAGGTGCCGAAAGAAATGCTGATATGGCATAAATAGACCTTGAAATGAGGATATTGTGAACAAGTATCGGTCTAATGACCGATTGGGGCTTATGTCGATGAAGCCAGGATTGGCTGAATTTCAGTGGTTTTCCACTTTGCCGAGATGATTTTTCGATATTTTTTCTTGTTTGTCCCTATCATAGTTTGCTAATTAAGGAAAAATATGTATTTTTGCAAATTCAAAAGATAGAATAATATGACATCGTTTGCTTCACTTTCAGTTTGGGGATGGCTCATCCAGTTCTTTATCATTATTGTGGCACTGCTGATTGCCAACCTCATCCGCTGCAACGTCCCCCTGCTGCGCCGCAGCCTGCTGCCCACGGCACTGGTGGCTGGGTTAATCATCCTCTGTGTCAAACCTTTGGGATTCTTCCATGAGTTGGTCAACAAGAGCTCCATGGAGATTATCACCTATCATGCCCTCGGATTGGGTTTCGTGGCCATGGCCCTCAAGAACAAGAAGATAAAGAGCCAGACCACCACCATGAAAGTGGTAGAGACGGGTGCTGTCACCGCCAGCACATACATCATCCAAGGCATTGTGGGTCTGCTGATTACTATTCCACTGTTTCTGTGGTGGAACAACCATGATTTCTTCTATGCATCAGGTCTGCTGCTGCCCATGGGCTACGGCCAAGGACCCGGACAGGCCCTCAACTTCGGCGTCACCTACACCGGCTTTGCCGCCGACCAGGGCATCGCTTTCCACGGCTCCGACTTCGGCCTCAGCATTGCCGCCACGGGCTTTATCCTGGGCAGTCTCATCGGGGTGGTCTATATGAACATCCTGCGTCGCAAGGGTCGCCTGACCATGAAGGTGGGCGACTACAAGGAGGAGTACACGCTGGCCGACTATGAGTCGGAGAACGAGATCCCGCATGCCGAGTCTATCGACAAGATGACCGTGCAGGTCAGCCTTGTGCTGCTGGTCTACTCGGTGGTGTTCCTCTTCATGTATGGTGTGCAGCATATGGACTTGGGCGACTTCGGCACCAAGACCCTCAAACCCATGTTCTGGGGCTTCAACTTCCTTTGGGGCACCATCTTCGGTTCGCTGCTTAAGGTTATCATCAACCGCGCCCGCAAGGTGCATCTGATGGAGCGCGAGTATATCAACAACTACACCCTTGACCGCATTGCCGGCACCTGCTTCGACTTTATGATTGTGGCCGGCACCGCCGCCATCGACTTCACCAATCTGCGCGGCATCTGGCTGCCCCTGCTGCTGGTGTGTACCCTGGGGGCCGTGGTCACCTTCTGGTTTGTGCGCGCCTGCTGCCGTCATCTCTATCCCGACTATCAGTACGAAGGGTTCTTTTCCATGTTCGGCATGCTCACCGGCACCGCCAGCAACGGTATGATTCTGCTGCGCGAGATCGACCCCAAGTTCGAGACTCCTGCCGCCAACAACCTGGTGTTGCAGACCATCCCCGCCATTGCCTTTGGCTTCCCCGTGCTGCTGCTCATGGGGGTGGGACCGCAGAGCATGAAGCACTGCCTCATCACATTGGGAATCATGGTGGTCTGTTTTGTCTTGTTCTCCCTTTTTATTTTCCGCAAGAGGCTGTTCAAGAAGACTTCTAAGTCTTAGATGTTGTATATTTCTGGCCTTACCACCTGTCTGCAATCTTTAATCACACCATAAAAAATGAAAAAGCATATTTTGTTCCTAATAATGGCACTCGTTAGTGGCTCGGCAGCTCTTGCTCAGGGCGAGCTGGCCGACACTAATGCCAATGTGCGCAAGGGTTGGACTTTCGGTGTTTTGCCCAGCGTGGCTTTTGATGCCGACCTCGGCTTCCAGTATGGAGCCCTTACCAACATCTATTATTTTGGCGACGGGGCTATCTATCCCGAATATTACCACTCTTTCTATGCCGAGGCTGCCTATACCACCAAGCAGTACGGACTCTTCCGCCTGTCGTATGATTCTAAGTATCTCATCCCCGGCCACCGACTGAGTGTGGACCTCACCTATTTGCCCGACCAGATGTGCGATTTCTATGGCTTCAACGGCTACGAGTCGTACTATATCCCTGCCTATGCCGACCAGACCGACAGGCAGTATCAGACCCGGGCCTACTATAAGTTCAAGCGCGACATGTTCCGCTTCAGTGCCGACCTGCAGGGCACCATCTCCCGTCCCTGGTACTGGAATGCAGGTCTGGGCCTCCTGCACTATAATGTGGGTACCGTGGACGTGGAGCGGCTCAACAAGTTCGCCAATAAAGAGGAGAACAAGCTGCCCGAAGGGGTGCCCACGCTCTACGACAAGTATGTCCAACTGGGCTATATTGGCCAGGCCGAGGCCGACGGCGGCGTGCATCCCTACCTGCATGGCGGCTTCACCTTCGACACCCGCGACCGTCAGCAGAATCCGCGCTGCGGCATCCATGCCGACGCCTTTCTCACCTATTATGCCGGACTAGGCAGTATGAGTGCGTTCAACAATCTAAAGTTCAATGCTTTCTGGCGGCATTACCTCCCCATCATTCCCCGTCGGCTCACCTTTGCTTATCGGCTGGGCACACAACTCAACGTGGCGGGCGAGAGCCCTTTTTACCTCAACACCTACCTCAACCAGCTCTATATGCAGCGGGTGGTGTATGAGGGGCTGGGCGGGGCCAACTCCATCCGCGGCATTATGCGCAACCGCATCTTGGCCCGAGGGGTGGCCTTTGCCAATGTGGAGTTCCGTGTGCAGGTGGCCAGTTTTCGCATCGGCAAGGAGAATTTCTATGTGGGTCTCAACCCCTTCATGGATGCGGGCATGGTGGTGCAGCCCTACGACCGCGTGGTCACCGACCCCCGCCTGCTGGAGTTGGCCGACTCCGCTCCAGGGGATGCGGGCCTAGAAACTTTCTATGACGAGAGCCGTCTCCATAGCCTCCACCTCTCGGCAGGCTGCGGCCTCAAGGTGGCCATGAACGACAATTTTGTCCTCAGCGTCGACTGGGCCACTGCCCTCGACCAGCAGGACAACGGCAAATTTAGCAATCTCTACATCAAAATGGGCTATATGTTCTAACGGCTGGTAATGGGCGCGAAGAGATACAAGGAAATACCCTCCTGGGTGGCAGTTTCTGGCATCGTTGTCTGTGTCATCAATAGCCTGCTGCTTCTCTTCACAATGGTTGACTACCTCTTTTACCAAGTGGACCTCTTTGGGCTGGTATGGATGTCGTTCTCCTTTGTGGGGGTGGTTACCGTGCCCTTGGGGCTGGTGATGGTCATCCAGTCGCTTTTCTTCTTGCGTAGCCGTCGGGCAAGGGTTATCCTGTTTTGGTCTTTGGGCATCGCTGTGCTGCCCTTCATTGTCTTCGGCCTTCTGCCTCCGGGCGAGTGGCGTGCCCCTCAGCAAATGGAGAAGTACTACCTTAAGAACCGCTCCGATATGGAACTGCTGGCCCAGCGGCTCTATGAAGTCATGCCTGACAGCACCCAGTTGGTGTATTATCAAAAGGGTACCTACACGGTCGATTGTCTCGCCCCAGACACCGACTTTTGGGGCTATCCCTTGGTCAAAGACTCATGTGCGGACACTGTCTTGGCTCTCCCGCCATCACTGCAAGACAGTCTGACAGCCCTCATGAGGAGTCTCAGGTGCAAGAGTGTGCGCCTATATAAGCCCACCGCCCTTGCCCGCTTCCATTACCGCAATAGTGGCTTCGCCACCTATTGGTTCCAGCTGACACTCAGGTCCTATACCCCCGAGCAGATGCGCTGCCAGATGAACGCCTACAACGTCATACCCTACTCGCCCCAAGTCTGTTTCTGCTACCACGGCGGTGCCACCGACGGCGACAGCCCCTTCCCCGGCAAAGACTCCTACCTCGAATCCCTTCGCCATCGCGGCCTGCTGCCTGCGGAGGACTGACAAACATACTTACACATCCAGCCCCACTAAAGGAGAAATATCGAACTTCTTGCAGAGGTCGCGAGAGAGACGATATTTGCGTCACCGCACCCTTGTCCACCCGCGTATGTTTGCGGGTCTAGTCCATACAGAAACTTACTATAAGCCAAGTTTGGATTAGATTTTTTTATTTCAGAATCTTCTTATTATACCTTCTTTTATAACATGAATAATGCAATTTTTGAAAAAATAAGAGTTGCAAACTATTGAAATCCATTATTATTACACCGAACCTTATCAAAAAAGGCATCAATATTGAAAAAAATGTGTATATTTGCACCCGATTTTCCAGCGAGAGTCATGCTGGACGATGCGAAAAAGCATTTGTAAGGTCCGAAAACTGAAATTTCGCCAAAAATTCAACCCAAGGACTCTGATACTAATGCCTTTTGCTTTGCCTTTATGTTGGCCGTTCTGGCTTCAGCATATTGGGGGCATAGGATTATGTTCAATCAGTTTCTATTTGGGTAAGGCGTTTGGCGATGCCTCAGTTTCATAGGACTGCGCAACACGAGTTCTATGCTTTTTTTGTTTGCTGCAAACTGAGAACTCATAGTGGCAATCTGAAGGTTGAGAATAGAATGATAATTACAAAAAAAATGAGGTTTGTTGTAATAGTTTTATTAGCAGTTACTATGTGTTGTTGCCGTCAAGATAGAAGTAATGGCGGTATTATAGATAGTAGTAGTTCCGTTGAATCATTGGAAGATTCTTTAATACAAGTGCAGGAAGCCGGAACTATCACCAATAGTAACAAACCTTCGGTTTCTATATATGTAGAAAACTCGGGTAGTATGTATGGGTATGTCAAGGGATATACAGATTTTATCGATGTTGTAAATAAACTAGTTTATGATGACGATTTTGTAAAGGAGAGTGTCAATCGAAAGTTTTATTTTATTAATGGGGATGGACAGAAACCCAATAAAACATTCTCTGACGGTCAAGCATTTTTGGGTTCGATGAACGAAAAGGGAATGAAATCAGGCAATTATTTAACCAGTGACCTTAATGGCATGTTGAAGTCATTGTTGGCAGGAGCGAATGGTGACACTGTCACTATTCTGATTTCAGATGGTATTTATGATATAGGCTGTGATAATTTAACCAAGTTGAAATCCAAAGGTCAAGCGACTAAGTCTACATTTATTGAGATGTTGAAGAAGAATGAATCTATTCAAACAATGGTTATCAAGATGGTATCATCTTTTGATGGAAAGTATTGTTATGCCACCAATTCTTCTTCTCGTTATATACATAATCAACCCCGCCCCTATTATATATGGATCTTTGGTAAAGGTGAATTATTGAAAAAGTATTTCTCCGATGAGAAAATCTCAAAATGGCCCGGATATAAAAATCATGCTCGCTTTCAAACGATTCAAAAGTCAGATCTGCCATTTGTTATATCTGGAGAAGGAAGAAAAGGTGAATTTAGAAATCATGGGAAAAATGTATTGTCCAAATGTAAAACACATCACAATGTTTTTGCGTTCTCAATCATTGTTGACTATGAAACACTTCCTTATTCTGATGATTACCTATCGGATACTAATAATTATTCATGTGATAACAACTTTGATATTACATCTATTACCAAGGCCAATGATATATCTACTGTTTCGGCCGGAGTATGCCATTACAAAAGGCCGTTTATTATAACTGTCCAAACAAATAGGAAACCATTGGGTTCAGTGAATATTAAATTAAATAACAATATTCCAGCATGGATAATGGCCACTAATGCTGACGATGAGAAAAACATAGACTCTGAACACACCTTCGGTTTTGCCACCTTGATGGATGGTGTTGTTAATGCCTATTCTGCTATGTCTGCCACTTGCCCTGCTTCTTTTAGTGTTATATTTAATAAGTAACTATAATTATGAGTAGTATTTTTGCCCCCTTTTATGAACTTTTTTTCTACGCCCCAAACTATCAGTTGATATTTGATCAATTGTATGGAGGACCAGGCTACTTTTGGATGGGTTTTATATTGACAATCCTACCTGCAGGGTTACTGATTCCTTTTTATTGGGATTATAAGTTCCCATTCCGTAATCCCTATTATGGAATTAAGACATGGATTCTCTGGCTTTTAGTATCAGCAATAATTATTTCTATACTTACATATCTGTTTGCTTATCAATTTATCTTTGCTACAGATAATGATAATCTTAATCTGGCCTTAAACGATCCGAATTTAAAATATGAAGAGTATGCCAAATATTTAATCTGGAGGTACACTTTATTGAATGGTTTTGGATCCTTAGTTGTTAGTTTTATTCATAGTCTTTGGATGAAACAATTTAGCAAGCTCCATATTCATATTCCTTTTTAATTCACTGTCATCATGTCGAAGTTGTTTATTTTTGGAATAGGTGGTACTGGCTCTCGCGTGATAAAAGCGATGACCATGTTGTTTACTTCTGGAATCAAATTGCCTAATGGCTTTGATCAAGTTGTGCCTATCATTATAGACCCAGATAGTTCTAATGGTGATATGGTTGCCACAAAGAATTTACTTAAACGATACTGCGAATTACGGAAGGCTATTGGAACTCCAAAGCATTTCTTTCAGCAAGAGATTATTTCTGTATCAGAGTTGAATGGAGTTCCCAACGGTGGTTCTAACCCTTTTGAATTAGGCATTTCAGGAACTTCACAGAATACTTTTGGCCAATACATTTCTGTGAATACGATGTCCCACAATCCGAACCAAGGTGCTGATGACCAAAGTTTTGTCAAAGCATTATATTCGCAAGCAAACCTAAATGCAAACTTGTCTGTTGGATTTAAAGGGAATCCTAATATGGGTGCAGTAGTAATGAGCCAGATAGTTAGGTCTCAGGATTTCCTGGATTTCTGTCAGACATTTAAGCAGGGTGATGCCATTTTTATTATAAATTCAATCTTTGGTGGTACAGGGGCAGCTGGTTTCCCATTACTCTTAAAAAATCTTAGGACCAATGCTAACATATCCAATAATCAACCTATTAACAATGCTATTATTGGTGATATCACATTCTTACCTTACTATACTTTAACGCAGCCAAATGGTGGCTATCAAACGGTTAACCCTAATACCTTTGACGAGAAGGCTAAAGTAGCACTTGAATATTATAATACCACAATAATAACTACCAATCAGATTGAAAGAATCTATTTTGTAGGAAATCAAAACAATCAGAATCCTCAAAAATATTCAGAAGGAGGTAGTTTGCAACGGAATAATGCACACTTCCTTGAAATGGCAGGAGCCCTGGCAGTATACAATTTTTGTAAGAGCTTACCTTCCCCAAAACAAAACACGCAAGTTATGGAATTTGGCATCAAGTCTGATAATGATTTGTCTGGACTAGACTTTTCGGATCTTGATGTTAATGATGAGGCATTAATTGCTCCTAGTCTCACTAGGTACAAATTGTTTACAGATTACCTTAAATTTGGTCTTGAAAGAGCGATAAAAACTTGTCGGTGGACACAAAGTAAGTTAAAATTGGTTGGTAAAGGTAAGAAATCTGTACTTGATAAGGATTTCTTTTCTAGTTCGGAGTACGCATCTCTTAAACAATTAAACAACGTTTTTGATTCTTGGTTAGATGAAATGGCGAATAATAAACCCTCATTTGCACCATTCCATACAGTCTCTAGTAATGACTTAATGAAGTTACGTAAAGATAAGTCACCAAAGTCTCCTATATCGTGTAAGGACATTGATTGCAAAAATGCAGAATTAATACTATCAAAAAATTATGGGAAATCAAGCCTAGGTCGTTTGATTAATATGTTTGCTGATTCAACTGGGTTTGTGTGTGAAAAACAAAAAATAATTTGAACCATGGCTAAAGTATATACATTATATTCTAATGGAACTCAGAATAGTGGATGGTTTGTTACGAATTCATTCACACCTAATAACATACAATCTATAGTAACTGATGGTAAAGAGGCTGCAACCTCTATTCCAAGTCCTTTTGCCCAAATAGCATTGGTGAAGACTGCTTTCGCATTCCTTTCGCAGCCCGGACGTTCTATTCACTATGACGTTAATTCTCAAGCAGACCTTGCTCATCATAAATTAGTGTCAGATGCATTGGACGTGGCTCAGCTGTTTTTTGAGTATGAACGTTTTAGGGATAAATTTAAAATAGTATTATGGTCTTCCAGCTTGAATTTGCAAGGAATGCAGAATAGTGGAAATTCTGCTCATAAGAATTTTGCTGAAACCCTTGATGTTTATTGGAAGTCCGATGCTGCAGCTTACAATTTCACTCAATCTGGTGAATTGTATTTACTCCTTACAAATACCAACGAGGTTGTTGGTGCCACCTCCCCAGCCACTCTGTTTATGGCTGCCCCTGATGCACGAAATGCAATCACTGGCTTAGGGAATCTGATTTGTGGTACGGATGTTCTTTTTGATAACAATTTCGTTTCTCTTGACCAAAGGGATCCTAACTTTATTACCTATTTTTACACCTTGGCAGCTCAGCCTCAGTTTGCAGCATTGTTTCCAGAAGTTAGAGCATATCTTAATAAGGTGACACCTTTTTTATCTCAGGCATTGCAGAGTACAGTTGCTAATATTCCTGCGTCGGATTTGGCTAAATACGAGCCCTGTTGTGTTCTTGGAAATCCTCAGAATCCGTGCCGTGTATTAGGTATCAATTTAGGAATAAAGAAACCAAATCAAAATCAGATACTTGAAATAAGTGATTTTGTACTACAGTCAGACTATAAGGTAAATGGTTTCCCCCCATTGGTAATACCTCAAAAGTCATTCAATCTCCCTTGGGTATATACAACACAAGGTTCTACTTGGGATTCCTCATGGCGAATTGACCCAACGCATGATAGGTCAATACTTCCCAATGATGGAACGGAATATCCTTGGGTAACAGCAGAAGATTTCTTTGAAGATAGTATTATCAAACTACCTTATACTATTGATTCCAATAGCTATAGTACTTGTGGGTTATCTGATTTTTTACTTCCACTTAAACCGTTGTTCTTTAAATGTTTTGATGCTGACAAGGTTTCGTCTTTTGTTTCTACCGCAGAATTAGCGGCAGGAGGAGTCGAAGTGTCTCTTATAGTACCGACAAAGAAAGGAAAAATCACATTCAAGAAAGTCTATACAAACAAGAATGTTGTTGAACTTGATTTCCATCTTGGTATAGTGCCATTTTTGAAAACTGACGTTTGCTCATTAGACTATACTATCGCTATTCAAGATACAAGACTTCCTCGTGTAGGCGACATCTATGTCGAGGGTTATAATAGACATGAACGACTGACTTTCGCTCATTCTGTTAATCGTAAAGCAGGTAACAACAATGGCATTAAGAGTGATTACTATAAAACAGAAAGACAATGTGTTGAGGCTATTCGTGTAGGTGTTGATGGTACAATGGGTTTTGTCGTACCTAAATATCCTAATTGTAGTATCGGCAATAACGACATTTCATTTGCAATAGATTTCGGCACAACGAACACTCATATAGAATATTGTACTCAAGGTTCTGATGCTAAACCCTACGAGATGAGCCAAAGTAATGCTATTTGGCGCACACTAATGGATCCCCAATACCCCGAATCTATTTATCGGCAATTGGATCAATGGGAGTTTGAAAGAGAACTATTCCCTTACGAGATTGGTATAACCTCTGAACATCATTTCCCCATGCGTACTGCATTGGCATACAATAAGACTGTCGATTTTAAGTCTCGTATCTATGCTTTTACTCATGCTAATTATTACATGTCTTTTGAGAAACGTACCAATCCTGACCAGTTGGATTTAGCCACTCAGTTAAAATGGAATAATGGTGATGAGAAAAACCGTTTACTTGCTGAAACGTATATAGATGTACTTCTTTATATGGTTTTGTATAAGGCATTATTAGAAGGTTGCCATCCAGACAGAACTAAGGTGATTTGGTTCTACCCTGTTAGTATGACAGAATATGAATATAATATGTTCAATGAACATTGGCAGCAAGCGTATATGAATGTATTCAATCAAACTACCTTTGAGGGCAAGTTGGTCTCTGTGCCTGAGAGTGTTGCTCCTTATTACTACAACCGTGTTGGCAATCCTGGTAAAAGTCTTTCCATTGATATCGGGGGAGGTTCATCTGACATAGCATACTTTGTCAATGGGGCTACTGAACCCGATTTTATTTCTTCGGTTCGCTTTGCGGGTAACAATATCTATGGTGATGCATTTGCTGGTAGTCGCTTTTCTACTAATACGGAAAACAATGGCTTTGTAAAACGATTTGCAGCTAAGGCTGCCAACTATCTGAACAATGACGCGGAAAAGAGTCAAATACTAAATCATATACTTTATTTCACTAAGTCTTCATCGGATTTCAGCAGTTTCCTGTTTTCGTTAAGTGGTGAAAATAACCTTGCTGTCAATTATTCAGATTGGCTAAGAGGTGACCAGAGAATGAAATTTCCCATTCTACTATTCTTTGCATCTATTTTCTACTATTCGGCAAAAATGGTGTATGGCAATAATAAAGAAATACCTTCCAATATCTTCTTGAGTGGTTCTGCTGCCAAGAGTGTTAGTATATTGGGTAAATCTGCTGTCGAGAAGATGGCTCGTAACATCTTTTCACAGGTTTGTGGTGGCAGTAATGATAAAATGAAATTAGTTTTAGTTGACTGTCCCAAAGAGATTACGTGCAAAGGCGCTTTGAAAGCAGAGCTGGATCAGGGTATTGATGGTTGTAAAACACAATTTTGGATTGGCTATAATGAGAGAAACAATGGCATCTTTGATAAAAGTGAGAAAACAAATACACCAAAGTATTCCGAGATGCTTTTGGATAAGCAAAAAGCTGCCATAGCTTCTTCTATCATGGAGTTCTATAGTGTGTTAGATAAATATATTTCAAAAGTGAGCCTTCAAAATGAATTTGGTATTGAAGATGTGGCATACGTCTTATTTAAGAATATGCGCAATAACCACTTAGTAGAATATCTAGAAACGGGTCTTCAGGCAACTAATAGAGTGGATGACAACTATGTAGAGGATACTATGTTCTTCTATCCATTAAGTGCTGTATTAAATGCTTTGGCAAACAATCTGTCTGATTCTTACGAAAAATAACTGTATACAATGAGCAAAAAAAGTCTATTCAATAAATATAACAATCCATCATTGCCGAATGTTCAGACTCTTGCTTTTGATGATGAATATATTAAAAGCTTAGCTGTACGAGTCCAGAAATTGGAAGAGGGATTAGAAAGAGAACAAAGAGAAAAAAGATTATTGAAAGATGAATTGACACGATTGTCAAAAATTGTTGAAGATCGGAGACAGCAAACGGTATTAAATGTCATTCAAACTGATTGTGTAGAGGACTTGTCGAATAATGATGAAACGCATGAAGTAGTTGTTTCTTCTGTTGATACTAATGTGAATGAAATAGAAGAATGGTTATATTTTAGTACTCCTGTTAAAGGGGCTTTTCATATTTCAAAAAAGATGCGGCAAGGAGAATCAATGGTCTGTTATAGAATAAATCCAAGCTCCCTAACAATAGAATTTATCCATTCAAGTATGGATAGTCGTCTTATTTCGTATAAAAATGAATACTTATTACCGGTTTGTGATATAATAAATAGTCCTGCCTCTCCATCTTCTATTAAAATGGAATCCCCAGGAAAAGTCTTAAAACAAGGTGATGAATTTGTTATTAATCAGAACAATAAAATTAAAATCAAACTCATATGATTTGGCATTATATTGAAATTGTTGTAATTGTTGCCATTATAATATTTCAAACATATATATTAATTAAGCAACTTAAGAAGATTAACGGCTTTAAAGATCTTTTTAACCCCAAATTTGTCATCCTGCCTAATCCTGTAAACTCCATACCAAACCTGAGCTTACGAGATAACGAGTTCAATGATATTACACCAGACCACCCTCTGGAGAAGTCTGTTGACAGTATCAACACATATCTTGACCACAATTATGGGTCATCTGTGAATTTCAGCATTATCGAAGATATAATAGATAGAGAATGCGATGCTCGGGATGAAGAAATATCTCAAGGTAATAATACCCCTCTATATTTGGGGCTTGCCGCTACCATGACAGGAATAATTTGCGGATTATTATCGATGGATTCATTAAGTGTTATAAATATCTCTGATGAGGCCGCCTCATACGCGTTTACAAATAGCATAGATAGACTGATTAGTGGCGTACGTTTGGCTATGACCTCCAGCCTATTTGGGTTGGCTATTACTACTATTCTATCTGTATTTATTTACAAGGGGGCCAAGGCAAAAATCTCTGCAAAACAAAGCGAAATATTAAATCTCCTTCAAGCGAAACTCCTTCTTCCAGCCAGTAATAATGAACTACAGGGTGTCAAGCAATCTATTGATGACTTTTCACGCAATGTTGGACAGGTTATAAACCGTTTTGAGAGCGTTTCTAATACTAATGCGCAGGCTGCTGAAAAGATCAATGATACGTTGTCAAAGCAGTTGGTTGTTACTGAGAAGATTGAAAATATGAGTCTGCCTAGAATGACTCAGAAAACCATTGAACTATTTTCACAACTTAACGATAATATGAAGGTTTACCAAGGGTTCACAAATTATCTAGAGTTGATGAATAAAATTTCGGGGAAATTGGCTTCCTTTGCTCAAAGAACTAGTGATATAGAAGCTCTAGCAGAACGATTTCGTGATACCTTAGATGAATCCCTGCGCCTCACTCGTTTTCTTGATGAACATTTCAAAGGTATTGAAAATGTCTCTACTGCAGCTCTTGGGGTTGTAGATGTTGCAGATGCTCATTTTAGAGAAGCAGTAAATAAACTATCTGATGAAATGTCAAATCGTATAAATACGCTGAACTCCGAATCGAATAATTTTGAAGAGCAGATAAGTGAAGTGTTTCAAGCTGTTGGGAATCAACTCCAAGCAATTACAACTGAGCATATAAATAAACTCTCTGAAGCTTATAGCTCAGCGGTTCCTAACTTCCGTAAACTTGACAAACTTGATCACCTTGATAGCATCTCTACCTCTTCACAAATGTCCCAACTTATTTCAGCAATTAACGTTCTTAGTTCCAAATTAGATAACATCGAAAAAAATACAAGCGGTTTAACTGTGCTGAAACCTCGACCGACAATTTGGGAACGTCTTTTCACTAAAAAGAAACATAATAAAGAAGGCAAAGTAATGAGGATCAACAAGAAAGAAAAACTGTAATTCATTATGAAGAAGAAGGATTCTAATAAGGTATTTTGGGTCAGCTATTCAGATTTGATGACGAGCCTCTTCTTTATAATGCTTGTTCTTTTTGTGGTAACAGTAAGCCTTATGCATGTAAAAGGAAGAGCAACAGAAAATGAATTGGCCAAGATTAAAAAGATTCAAAAATCAATTGAAAATATTGACTCAACATACTTCTCTTTTGATAGCATTTTTCAAAGGCATACTTTGAAAATCACATTGGATAATTTCAAAACAGGTAGTTCTAATATAACTGATCTTGGTCAGGAAACTTTAAATAAATTAGAAAATGCAGGCCTATCAATAGTGCGTTTCATGCAGAATGCCAAAGATACTATCCCGGATGCTCAGTACCTATTGATACTCGAAGGCCAAAGCTCCAAAGATGATTTCCCTGGGAATGATACATTAAGTTATAATAGAGCATTAGCTTTGAAAAAATTTTGGTTGTCTAAAGGAATTAATTTTGATAATCTTCCCTGTGAAGTAATTATTTCAGGCAGCGGTCAGTCAAGTTCATTTAGGGTGCAACCTGATATTAAGGGGAATAAAGCGAATCAGCGTTTTGTCATTCATATAATTCCTAAACCTGGTAATTTCTAATGAAGATTATCCTTTTTCGAATCATATTAATAGCATTAATCATCCTCGTACAAGTCCAAATAGTAGGATGCAACGGTTGTTCTCCATCTGGTCGTCATCATTTGCAACAAAAAACAAGTAGTTATAATGTTCATTCAAAAACTGTAGAAAAAGAGCATAGCCATAAGGTAGGTGGTTCTTATAGTAAGTCTGTTGTTCAAATGCGAAGTAAAAATGGAGTGTTTTTTATTCCGGTACGCCTTAATGGAGTAGATATGGAAGTTATTTTCGACACAGGTGCATCGGATATTGTTATTTCATCTGTTGAAGCTCTTTTTTTACTGAAGCAAGGAAAATTGTCCGAAGAAGATATTGAAGGTCAGGCTTATTATGGTATTGCTGATGGTAGTGTGGCTGTGGGAACTGTCATCAATCTTAGAAGTGTAGAAATAGGTGACCGAGTTTTATATAATGTTAAAGCCACTGTTGTTGACAATGTTGAGGCACCTTTACTATTGGGACAATCAGCATTAGCCCGATTTGGTAAGGTAAGCATCAATTATAATGATAATACAATTGAATTCGATTAAAGCTCTTTTTAATGAAAGTAATATTCATAGGTATAGTATTCTTTTTTGTAATAGGACTAATTTCTACTTTAGTAGAATCTATTTCAAATTATTTTGACAAGCGAAAACAACTAAAAACGAGATTATTCACATTATATAAACAACTTAAATCGAATAACGAAAAGAATGTAGCTCAATTAGAAAAAGAATACTATTCACTTAAAGGTGATAAGAAGAAGTTCTCAATAAAGAATAAAAAAATGATAGCTGAATGTTCTCACCTGTTATCACAAATTATTGAGCAATCAACAACAAAGTTTGCATCTGACCTCGTTGTATTGCGAGGTTTGGTAGAGAACCAAAAAGTTGACCAAGCTTTCACTTTAATTCAGCAACTAAAGTTAAAGCGGAAAACGGCTTCAAATTATTGTCAACAATATGATAAGACTTTGAAGAAAATGGAGGATGATGTCTTAGCTTTAAAAGAAGTACAAACTAGTTTTGATAATGACATATCAAGAATACAACATTTCCTTGAATTGGATTATTTATTACAGGCCAGAACGGTTCTAAGTGATGCAAATCAATTGATAGACAGCAACCCTACTTATCGCAATTTCGATATATTACTGTTGAGTCAACTTCAGAAAGAAATAGAAATAAAAGAACAATCAAGATTTCAAAATCGAAATGGCTTATACCATATCTGAATAAAATAAAGAATTATAGAAATGAGTAATGGTTTCTGTCATATAAGATTTCTCACAATTGTTTTGTTTTGCTTTAATTGTTTCACTATTCTTACTTGTACAACGCCAGACCGCTTTTCAAATCCAGTCAAAGATAATTCTAATGATGTTTCATTAGCACAATTGGAACTACCAATTTATGATAATAGTAGGGAAGATGTGTTATTTTACACTGGGTATACTTCATCCTACAATCATACAACCCTAATTCCCAATTGGGTCGCGTATGAATTAAAGGCTGACGAGATAGTAGAGCCAGCACTTGGTAATAAATATTTCATCCCTGATCCTAATGTAAAAGGCCGTCAGGCAACATTTGAAGATTATAGGAATGATGAGTGTTGGGACAAAGGCCACATGGTGCCTAAAGCTGACCTAAAGTGGTCACAAAAAGCTTACGATGAGAGCTTCTTTTTTACTAATATTTGTCCGCAAAACTGCTCACTTAATAATGGTGCATGGAAAAGTTTAGAACATAAGGTTAGAAATATGGCCAAGCAGTATGGGCGTATATATGTGGTATGTGGTCCTATTTTTGACAATTATACGTATGGTACATTAGGGGAACAGCATGTTGCAATACCGGACGCTTTTTTCAAAGCCCTTTTAATCCCAGTCGGCAATGGCATTGAATCAATTGCTTTTATAATGCCCAATGATGGTAACCGTTTGTCTTGGCAAGAATATGCATGCACTGTCGATAGTCTTGAAATAGTGCTAAGCAGGAACCTCTTTCCCTCATTAGACGATGGCGTAGAGTCCCAAGTTGAGTCCTGCTACAATCTCAAATTTTGGGGATTGTTTTAATGTCGAATCCTTCTAAGTTGGTACATCGGTTGTCTTTCTTTTATGGTAAACCCCGCTGCGGTTAAATAATGAATACATTATGGCGGGGCATTATTTAGTGCGATTGGCAGTCAACGGGTCATACTCCGAAGTTGATGGTGTCGTTGCCGAATTTTTTGTTGATGGCGTCAGTGATTTGCATGAGTTTGCGTGGCGTTGGTCTTCGGGTTCGGAGAAGAGGTCGAGCTGCATGCCTTCTTCCTCGGTTCGTAAGGAACGGGCACTTTATGCTACTGCCGCTACGACCGCTACTTCGGACACACTGTCCGTACTTTGCGCCAGAAATAATTTCTAACCCAACTTGTACGGAAGGAGCAATGAATGCTAACGTATGTGTACTGCAGTGCCATTTCACTTTACTCGTCGGCTCAACACAAATCTGAGCGTGGGAAACACGGTATGTGTTTAGGTCTTGCTGAGATATTTGATACCTGCGCCATCATCTGCCTGCTCAAACGCCTCGGCTGATAACCGTAAAGCGACAACTTGATAAAGAGGAAGCCCCGTCCACATGGTTGGGGCTTCCTCTTTATAGAATGGCCTACTTCAGTTGGCATCTGCCATCAAGTCTTTGCGGCCGATGAGGCTGAATATGGTGATATTGTTGTCCTCGTTGAGGATGCGCAGGGTGCGGAGGATTTCGTTGATGGTAGAGCC
>OCVV011249624.1_pt1 | contig 19915 bp, 12 predicted proteins | sample 1539721 | NCBI WGS metagenome assembly OCVV01 (sample SAMN02144230, study PRJEB22623) | gut metagenome | biome: sheep rumen | host: Ovis aries | place: New Zealand
CAGACCGTCTAAAAACTCAATCCTCCAAACACATATATCCGCTTAAAAATTAAAATTCGGCGATTTTTACCATGTATTTTCAAAAGGGCAGTGATTTTTCCTTGCTTTTTTTTATGCTAATGCAGCCACCATACGGTTAACACCGACCATATTTATTGCCCTGCGCATGTTATATGCCATAAAAAGCAGTGCAGTTTCTGCCTCAACTTTTATTTTTCCTTTCAAGAGAAAATAGTATCCCCCAAGGTGACGCTTTATAGTTCCGAAAGGATGCTCAGAAACACACATTCTTTTTTTGAGTTTTTCCATGTTCAGTTTCAAAGTAAAGACGGCTTTCTGTTTTATCCTTTTTATTCGTTTCACGCTATCATCTTTTACGGAATTTTTTTTATTTCCGCTGACCTTGTGAATCAGGCTGTCTTTTGAAAAGTCCACTTCCTTCCATTCCGACTTCATGCACTTGTGCTTGCAGTTCTTACATGCTAGTTTGTTGCAGTAACGTATATTCCCGTTTTTCTTTACGGACTTCTGTCTCAGGATTTTTCCCTGCGGGCAGAACACAAGGTTGGACTCTGCATCACGAACAAAATATCCCTCGCGGGCTTTCAGAATCATCTGCTCTGTTGTCATCTTTGCTGTTCCCGCATCCGTTGACTCATATTCGTACAGAGTTTTCTCTTTCATTTCTTCAAATTTCAGTATTTCTTTGTAGACTACAGGCACGACTCCAGCTTTTAGGCATTTCTCCAGGTCCTCAGTTTTTTTGCTGTTCCTGATTTTTTCCGTAATCTCACATGGTTCATAATCATATTCAACTTCTGCAACATTTCCATTCTGAGGAATCACATTAGGAATAATTCCTTTCGCAAGGGAAGAGGCCATGTCCTCGCTATCCTGATAACCTTTATCCGCAATTGTCTCTATTATGTCGTGGATATTCTTTCCTTCGCTTCCGCCAGAAGAGCTTTCGAATTCTTCGAAATCTTCTTTTACTTTCTGTGCGATGTTTGTAATCTGGCCATGGTCGGTCGGGCAGTCCGTAACCTCAAAACCCGCAATCAGATGCGTACCGACATCAACAGCAGTCTGTGTATTATAGCCGACACCGAAGCCTTCGTTCATCTTCATAAGCTTTGATTCCGGGTCTGTGAGCGAAAGCTGTCTCAGGTTCTCATCGTTCATTTTCTTCTGTATTGCTTCGTATTTTTTCTTGCGTTCTTTGTATTCCTTCAGTTTCTTTTCAAGTTCATTGGCTTCTTCGTCAGACAAATCTGCTGCGTCAAGCGCTGAAAGATATTCCTTTATATGCTCATCCAGCCTTTCAATCCGGTCATCGAGCTTGCTCTGCGTGAAATTATTGTCCTTCGCATTGACTGCCTTAAACTTGCTTCCATCTATGGAAATTCCTTCAAGACTGAAAAGATTCATCTTGTAGCAGAAACGGTTGAATTCCTTGAAAACTTTTCTGATTGCTGTTTTGTTATCACGCCTGAAATTGGCGATTGTTCTGAAATCCGGGGTAAGCTTTCTGATGAGCCACATCACTTCGAGATTTACCTTGCATGCTCTCTCCAGCTGCCTTGAAGAACGGATATGATAGTAATATCCGTAGATATAAAGTTTTATCAGGTCGCGCGGATTATACCCAGGTCTTCCTTCTTCTTTTGGCGTGCTTCTGTCAAATTCAAGAGCTGTTATGTCCAGGCTGTCTGCAAATGCATCAAATAATCTTACAGGACTTTCTTCTGTTACATATTCATCAAGACTTTCCGGAAATAAGAGCTTCTGCTTTCTATTTTCCCCTTCGATATATCCCATATTGGAATTTTACATCATTATTTTAGCGATGTAAATTTGTTAGTTTTTAGACAGTCTCCCCCTAAAAAAAATCACTTCCCGTTTTCCACTTTCAACTTTCAACTTTCAGCTTTCCACTTTCCGTTTTCCGTTTTCAGTTTTCAAAATCTCCAGCTAACCAAAGCCCCAATCATTCTTCCAAAAATTCCCGCTTTCTCGTAAGTGCGGTCTGCAACGAGGGGAACTGTCTCCAAAACGGTGTCCCCGAGCTTGTACTGAATCTGGCCATAAGTTTCGCCCATTTTTACGCCGCCATAGATGAAGCGGGGCATGTTTACAACGGCTTTTACGCTTTTTGCATCGTCAAGGGCGGTTGAGCCTGAAATATGAGGAACCGTGACCGCATTTTTCCATGCAGGGACGAGCTTTACAAATTTTCCGTTCGTGTTTTTTGAGCCAAGGGCAGGAATGGCATAGTATTCCGGAAGCTCGGCTTTGGGGTCGAAGTCGGCGAAAGACTGGAAAGCCCATTCCATCATCTCAGTTCCGTCGTGAACCCGGCCTGCATTTCCCTGCTTGCTTCCGACTCCTGTTCCCATCATGGTAACTGAAATGTATCGCACTCCGTTTCTCTTCGCGGTCAGGGCAAGGTTGTAGCGGCTCTCATAAATGAAGCCGGTCTTGATTCCGTCGCAGCCTTCCATGACTCCAAGAAGCGGGTTGGTGTTTCTCTGATAGATTGCCGTTGAGTCGCCCTTTGATTTGAGCCATGAGGGAAGATTTTTTTCCATGGGGTACTTAATGCTGGGAGCGGAATGAAACTCCTCGACAGACTGGGGGAAGCGCTTTATGTACTCGCAGCAGAAGGCGGCAAGCTCCCGGGCCGTGGTAAGGTTGTGCTCGTCGTAGCCGCTTGGCTCCACAAAATGAGTGTGGGTCAGTCCCAGGGCGGCACATTCCTCGTTCATGCGCTGGACGAAAGCCTTTGTGCTGCCCGAAATGTAATCGGCTACGGCAATGGCGGCATCATTTCCAGAGGCGACGGCAAGTCCTTTTAGAAGTTCCCGCAAAGTCACCACCTGCCCCTGCCCCAAAAACATGAGGGAGGCATCTTTTGGCATGTTGATTGCCCAGCTCCGCTCAGGGAGAGGAACCACATCATCAAGGGAGATTTTTCCCTCAGCGGCATCCTTAAAGACAATGTACATGACAAAAAGCTTGGCGATTGAAGCCGGCGGAATGATTTCATCAGCATTTTTCTCAAAAAGAACACAGCCGTTTGAAGCATCGATAAGAATTGCGGCACCCGCCCAGACATCAAGGTTAGCCTTTGTGACAGAATAAGGAAGCTCCTTCAGAATCGATTTTCGCTGGGAAGGGTAAAGGGTATCCAGAGTCGAATTGAATTCCAAAAGCTGCTCTTCTGAAAGCGGCCTTGCATTATCTGGATTTTTAAAAGTGTCAGAATAAGAAATGAAAGCGAATGTGAGAATCGCAAGAAGAAGGAGGCTGAATGCAGAAAGAACAAAAATCTTTGCCCCTGCAGACAGCCTCAAAAATAAGTTGAAGACAGATTCTTTTTTTTCTGTTTTTGTTTTTTTATTTTCCCCGTCGTCAAAATCCGAAATAAACTTTACCTTTGCCATGGGGAAAATTATATCAGAAAAAAGAATGTTTGAAACTACTTACTGAACTCTGAGAGCATTTTCTGCGTGTATGCCGTCCAGTAGTCGCTTTCGCAAGTGAATTTTCCCTTGCCGTCAACAGTGAACATGAGCTTTCCGTCAGAATTTTCGCCGATTACCCTGGCAGGAGCAACTAGGCTTTTCCCAAGGGCCGGAATCTGAGCCTTGATTGCCCTGGCAAAAAGGCCTGCGATTACGAAGCCGCCCAGCTTGTTGTTGTGGGTGCTGTCACCCTGGAACATGAGTTTGCGGGCTTCAGTGTTTCCGCCCTTGTCGGCATAGGCCTTTTCATAAAGATTCTTTGTCAGCTCGAAGCCGTCAATCAGAAGCACTTTCTCTTCTTTTGCAAGCTGGCGGACAGCCTCAACATAGGCGTTGTTTTCTGTCGTCTGGGTTCCTGTGGAAGAGTCAGTTGAGTCATGGTGAGGGCGGATTTTTCCCTCGGCAGTGTAGTAAAGGCGTGAAACAGGTGTTACGAGAACAGGTGTTGCCCCGGCCTTCCTTGCCACCTCAATGTACTGCTTGAGATACCACTTGTAAGTGCCGCCACAATCATAAGAATAGAAGCTGTCGCCGTACTTGCCGGCATAGCTTGCCGGAGTCGAGACTTTTTTGCCTTCGCTCACTGGATAAATGCCTTTTTTGTCAGGCTTTCCGAGAGGAACATAGCGGTCTTCAAGATAGCCGGAAGAATTTGAACAGTCATTGTGACCGAACTGAATGAAGAGATAGTCGCCTTTGCCGATGTTGGCTGCGATTTTTTCCAAAGAGCCTTCGTTGATGAAGTTTCGGCAAGAGCGGCCGCCATTTGCGTAGTTCTGAACTGCAACGGCACCATTGAAATAAGCCTGCAGGAATTCACCCCAGGAGCCTTCGTTTCTCACCTGACCGCCGTTCCACATGCCAAGGGCGCTGTAATCCTTACAGGTTGAGTCTGACGCAAGGAAGACATTCACGGCACCGTTAACACGGGGCCTGTCAGCGGCGGCGTTAGCAGGAATTGCATAGCCCTCGTTTACAGTCTTGTCAAGTTTTGCCTCGACTGGCTTTGAAGAGTCTCCGGCCCGGCTTGCAGGAATTACAAGGCAACGGATAATTGAGCCAGAGTCTTCTCCCTGAATCAAATATGTCTTGTCAGCAAAGCCTGCGCTCTGTTTTACCAGCTCCGATTGTCCGTCCTTTTCCCGATACCATTTGATAAGGGAAATATCTTCTGAATCAGCATTGCCCAGAGTGTAATGCAGGGTAATTGTGTGTCCCGGATAAGGAGTATTGATGTCATCATCAGTGGTGAAGCTGACTTTTTTCGCCTTGATTTTTACTGATTTCGGCTCCTTGTAGTATTCCGGCTTCCACTGACCAAGATAGTAAGGAATATTGAAATTCTTCGTGACCTGAGGAATAGTGCCTTCGATTCGCTCAGAGATGTCAACGGCCTTTCCGTCCCAGTTCGTGTTGATTTCGACAAAGCGGGCATTCTCAGGCCTGTTTCCGCTCATTGAAGTCCAGCCTTCAAAGCCGATAGACTCGTCGCTTCCAAGAATTGTGTTGACCCAGGCAACGGCCGCATCTTTTCCCCATGGGCGGCCAAAGAAACCTGGAGCCACCTGAGCGTTAGCTTCGTTTGAAATAAGGCAGTTGTAGAAAAGATAGCCCTTGTTCTCCGGCTTAGTGCGGGCTGCGGTAATGTAACCGCTTGAAGCCTTCTCGCTGTAACCGGCCCAGTGAATCTCGCAGTTTTCGAAAACAAAATCTCCGCCACCGAAGATGAAGTCAGTGTTTCCTTCGATGAAACAGTTTCTCAGATAGCCTTTTGCATTGTCACCGGTGTAGAAAGTATCCTGACTTCCGAGGAATTTGCAGTCCTTGAATTCTGCTTCATTTGCCTCAATGAGAATTGCAGAAGAGCGTTCCGTAGAAGCCTTTGAGCGGACATCAGAATTAAGTTTTCGGGCAAAGTTGAATGAACCGTCCATCTCAACGCCGTCGGCAATTTCCTCGTCAGTTACATACTTGTTGAATGAAGTCTCAAAAGTGATTCCCTCGGCACGGAAGGCTCTGGCAGCCTCTTTGATGTATGTGGCAGCTCCCCACTTGGCAACTCCCCTCTTTGAGAATTTGTCGTAGGCCAGATCTTCGTCGTACCAGCCGTTCATGTCAGCCGAGTAATAGTTGTAGCCGATTCCGTAGTACCAGGTAAGTTTGACTTCCTTTGACGGATCTGCATTTTTGAACGTGATATAAGGAACATCAATGATAAGCTGATTGCGGTAAACGCCCGGAGTTATCATAATTGTGATTCGGTCCCGCTCCTGAAGAGGATTCATAGATTTTGCGGCAGAGACAGCCTCCGCAACGGAAGCATACTGACCTTTTTTTGGACCAACCCAAAGCTCTTTTTTAAGGGAAAGAGGCCTGATTGTCTTTTCCTTAAGGGAAAGTTTAATGTCTTTGATTACATTTTCATTTTTTACGACTATGTGATTGATTGTTTTTGCAAGTTCTGTCTCACACAAAACCTCGTAATTTCCTTCCCTTAACTGAACAGAGTAGTCAAGGGTTGAAATGTGGCCGTCATAAAGATAACCGTCTTCCATATTCTTAAACTGAATGGCTTTCGGAAATTCAGTCGTTTCCCCGAAGATTTTTCCTGAGACATCGTAAGTCTTTTTTGGAGCCAGGGAAATGTCTTTTGTGAAAGCGGCAGAGCCTTCAAAAGAAGGGTCACTTACGATTTCGTAGTCATTTGCCCCGGAAAGGACAGCCGTGTAAGACACTGAAGGCTCAATCAAGTCTTCAAATGAATATAGGCCTGTCTCATTTTTGATTTCGATTTCCACAGGCATGTAAACAGAGCCTTTTGGTGGAGTCATAATGATTTTCGCAGGAGTCTGAGGAATGTATCCGTCGGCAAAACCAGTGACTTTTCCAGAGACAAGGAAGGTCTTCTGCTCTGCAATTGCGATGTCTTTTTTAAGCGAAGAGCCTGCCTTAATGGATTTGTCGGTCAGGGAAATTTCCTTTGAAGAATCACTTACGCCATAACCTTTGATTCCTGTGAATACAGCGGTGAATGAATAGCCGGCAGGAAGGCTTGCCTTGTAAGAAGAGCCTGAAATGCTTGCAGTAAGCTCCTGGTTCGTCTCTTTTGAAACGAATTTCAGCTGACCATTTCCAGATGGAAGAGATGTCAGCCGTCCAGAGACTTCGACAGCAGGGGTGCGCACAAGGCGGTAGTAAACAGGCTTACCGACAGCGGCATCACAATAGACTTTGTAAGAACCTGAAGTCAGGGCTATGTAAGAATAGCGGAGCGACTCATTGGAAATTGCAGCCACTTCATCCTGAATATTGTTTTTCTTTCCTTCTGAATCAAGGGAAGCGAAGTGAATTTTTTCGTCCCCGGAATTGCTCAGGCGGGCGTAGAAAGTGATTACATCGCCAGCCTTCACATTGTTGATAAGAAGATAACGGCGGTTTTCTCCGCCCTTTCCGTTGCAATACCAGATACCGTTAGACATGTATCCGTCTTCAAATTCGCAAGAGACATAGCCTTGAGAGCCATAATTTTTTTTGCCTGAATTATAAGCACGGTCATTCTTTAAGACGCTCATAGCCAGGTCGCCAAAGACAATGTTACCGTCAACGGCAAATTTTCCGTCTGCGGCAAGTTCTTCCATTTTGTCCAAATCGTCGATCGAAATGTGATTGAGGGCCCCTTCCTCCTCAACGCCACCAAAATCCCAGACCTCAACCTTGCGGTTCTGGGCAGAGATTGCAGAAAGTGCCCCGAAAGTCAGGACAGATGCAATCATATTACGCAGCAACTTTTTCATATAAAAAACCTCTGGGGTAATTTTACTATAAAATTAAGAAAAAAATCTGAAAAAATGAGCGGATTTATGAAAAATATATTAAATTTTTGACTATTGCGATTTTTACTTGATATTTCTGACCAGAGTGAATTCATACCCCTCGTCAAGAAAATTTCCGATTAGGAGGGAAAGTTTTTCGTAAAGGAAATCCCGGCGGGTTCCGTCAGAAAGCCCCACGTTCACAGGAATTATCATGTTTGGCTCAGCATTGTCAACATAAAGTTTGACCAGGTCTTTTGCCCCAAGATACCACTTGTTTCCGTCTGCGGCCTTTTCGAGAGTGTAAGTGTCCAGGGCTAAACGGCCTGCCTCAATGTAGCGGTAGCCGCTGGCCTCCCCAGCCTTTTTTATAGCCTTGTTGGCCTTGTAAAATGGTGCGTGCCACATCAATGAAAGTTCGCGGCCAGTGGCGGCATAGAATTCATCTTCATTTCGAGCGAGTCCCCGCCTGATGAATTCCTCATCGATTATGTAGCCTTTTTCGGTTAAATCTGTCACGGAAAAATACATGGAAGCACAGTCATGGCCGCTTTCGATAATCTGCTTGCATTCCTGGGGATAGCGGCGGATAAATTCTCCGTTCAGGAAAAAAGTTGCCTTAATGTCGTAGCTGGCAAGAACGGCCAGGATATGAGTGAGACCTTCGGCACTGTCCAGGGCATCAAAAATGAGAGAAACTTTTTTCCGCTCCCCGGTGGCTTTGACCGTGTTTTCATACACAGGATAAGATTTTCCCATGCCTGCAAAATCTCGGATGTAAAGGGCATTGTCATAAAGCTTGTTGTCCGTCCGCCCTGTGTAAACCCTGTAATGGGCATTCTGAACGGCATAGACATCGACCTCGGCCTTTTTCATAAATTCAAAAGAAGTCCTTGAATCGTCAGCACTGGCCTGCCAGACATTTTTGAAAAAATCGTAATCATAGAAAGTCGCCTTGTTGATTGCGCTCTGGGCACAAACCACATTCTCAGCATTTGGCTTCCAGAAAGCCGTCCTGGCCGAAGAAAGGAAGAGCATTTTTCCTTCTTTTGCAAAGCGTTTTTCTTCGGCACGCCATTCCCGAACCGTAGACTCGCCACCAATATATAGAAGAGAAGGATTGCTCCAGACATAAGAATAAACTTTTTCGCCGCCAAGCCGCCCCAATTCAAGCCATGTTCCAAGGTCGTAGATGTACGCTACTTTTTGTGAGGCAAAGACTATTTTACGACCGTCAGGCGAAAGAAGGGGGCGCGTGGCATTTTCAATTCGGTTGAGTTCCTTCAGCTCTGAAGAAAGGCGGTAAACAGTGGAATTAAGCTTTCCGTCATTAAGGCCGATTAAGTTCACCCAGAGAATCTGGCTTCCGTCGCTACAGAAAAAAACATCATAATTGACCGGGGAGCCTTTTATGTCCTTGAAGGGCTTTGAGTAAACGCTGGTGAAATAAGAAGAGGCAGTTCCGTTGACTTTATAGCTTGAAATCACAGAATTTGAATTAATCGTTACAATCTGATTTATGAGGGAATTGACCCAGAACCTGTCCTTGCGGCCATCAAAGGGAATGGGAAGACGGCCTATTACGATGCCAACACCCACAACCTGAGAATAAAGGCCTCGTGTATAAAGTTCCTTTGAGCTGATTTTGTAAACCAAATCCCGGTTTATATAAATGAGGTATTTTGATGAAGCCCATGTAACGCAGTTTATGCTTCCCTCGCCGATTTTTCTGAAGGATTCTTCCATCTGAACTTTCTGCTGCACTGCCTTTGGGTCACCGAAATAAATATTTCCGGCCTTTTCATAGACAAAGACGCTTCCGTCGCCAGCCCATTTCGCAGGAACCTGGTCATAGTCAAAATCGCACTTGTCGTTGAGCAAAAATTCTTCCAGGGTAGACATGTTGCGGAGATAAAGCTTTCCCGTGGCGGCATCAGTTTTTTTGACATAGCAGGCCCATTTTCCGTCGGGGCTAACTGCCTGGCTCAGCATGGCTTTGGCATCGGCAGGGATGGAATCCTCGCGCTTTATCCAGCTCAAAGTTGAGTCGGCCACAGAATATCGGGCCGTTCCGTAGCGGTTACGAACCTGAAGGATTGCTCCCCCCGAAAGCATCTCCATGCGCTCCGGAAAGCATGTAAGAATTCTGGTGGCCTCGCTTTTGCCCGCATCAGCCATAAAAAGGGTTTTGTAAGATACCGTTCCACCTAACTGGTGGCTAACCGTAAAAAGATATCTTCCCTCTGAATTTATCTGGGGATTTTCAAATTTAACCTGAGAGTAAGCGACCTGAAAGCTGAAAGCTGAAAACTGAAAGAAGAAAACGAGACACTTAAAAACTGAAAATTGAAAATTAAAATTTTTTTTCATTCATCAACCATTTTGGTGTTACCTGCTAACTCCTAACTCCTAACTCCTAACTCCTAATTCCTAATTTCTAACCCCCAGCTCGTCCAACCCTTTTTCAATTTCGATTATCTTGGATTCAATTCTTTTTATACGGGAGTTGCGGTCATTTGCCTGTTTTTCTTCCAGCTGGGAAAAAACATTGTCCAGCACAACATTGTCAGCGACTTCGGCATTTTCCTTGCCGCACCAGGGACAGTAGAGGAATTCACGCTCAATGGTCTTCCTGCAATTATGACAAACACAAACAAAATCCATAAGAAGCCTCTCATACATTCTAGCACACCTCCACTAAAAAATCATCTTTTTAAAAGCGACATTGGATCCACAAGATTTCCGTTTTTGTAAACCGTAAAATGCAAGTGGGGGCCGGTTGAATATCCGGTTGAGCCGACGAGACCGACCCTTGTGCTCTGATCCACGCTCTGGCCCTTCTTTACCAGGGTCTTTGACATGTGGCCGTAGAGAGTCTGATAGCCGTTTCCATGATTGATGATTACATAATTTCCGAAAACATTCGACCAGCCGACATAGGCGACTTTTCCGCTCAAGGCAGCCCTGATTGGAGTTCCTGTAGGACAGGCCATGTCGATTCCAGTGTGGCTGGAGGCAACGCCAGTGAAGGGGTCTTTTCTCGGACCGAAGCGGGATGTAAGCCGCCATGCAGCCGTAATCGGATAAACAAAAAGCTCTCCCATGGCTTTTTTGAGTGACATTGTATCCATTTTTGCGCCGGGAATAAAAAGGCTCATTCCCCTGGCCAGTGTATCGCTTGTCAAATCATTGGCATCAAGGATTTCTTCCACGCTGACATGGTACTTTACCGAAAGCGAATTCAGGGAATCCCCTGACTGCACGGTATAAACAAGGCCATCCATTGACGGAATGCGGAGTTTCTGACCAGAGCGAAGGGTACGCACATTTGAAATGTCATTTACTGCAATCAGAGTAGAAATATTTGAAAGACCGAATTTTCTTGAAATAGTTGAGATTGAGTCCCCGCTCTTTACGGTATAGGTTTGGAAAGTCACAGGCTCGCCGAAATGAATGCTGGAAGCCGAAAGAACAGAGCCGTCTTCAAGAAGCACGTTTCCGTTCTCGTCAACATTGTCGGATAAAGTATCATACATGGCAAAACGGGACATGGCCGAATTCAGAGCCTCAAATTCATAATTTGATTTTTCATCAAAGGCAAGCTGACCGGCATGGTTATCAATGAATGACAGGAAATTGAAAATCGTAAATGGAATAATCACGAGGAAAAGGGCGAAAACAAAAAGTGAAAGGATTTTTGAAATTCCGACAGCGGTGAACTGCCTTTCAGTTTTTGAGTAGGGGCGAACTGGGGCAAAATAGGGACTTATGTTTTCTTTTCGCGAAATTATGCTTCTTTTTTCAGAGACTTTTTTTTGAAATCGAGGAAGGGCAAAGCCAAGGCCCCGAGAAGTCTTCCTTACGGCGTTAGATTCCCCTACAAAACTGATTATTTCCATAAGTCTTTTATCGGAAGAAAAAAAGTGATAAATTAGAATAAAGTAAAAAGTTGAAAATGGATAATTTACCTGAGCGAGTTCATTTCTCAAAATCAAATAAGATTCTCTGTCTCATTGTTTGCGCCGGGCTTCTGGCCGGTTTTTTAATCAAGCTCTTTGTGTTCGAGGTGCTTACGGTTTCCGGGGAGTCTATGTCGCCCTGCCTCAAAAACGGGGACAGGCTTTTCGTCTCAAAACTCGCTTACGGACTTTGCCAGCCTTACGGTGAAAAACTTCTCCTGCAATGGAAAAAGCCTGAACGGAGCGATATTGTCATCTATTTATATAACAACAAGATAGTCGTAAAACGCTGCGTGGCTGTCTCAGGTGACGAACTAGAATGTTCGGCGGATAATAGCTATAATTATACTTTAAGGGTGGGAGATTCAATTATTCCGCTTACGCAAGAGCAGTATCTGAATCTCAAAAATTCTTCAGCTGTGCCGAAGGGCTACATTCTCGCAATAGGAGACAATTACGAAGTTTCGGTCGATTCCCGCACCTATGGATTCGTTTCGGAGCGTAATATTTTGGGAAAAGTTTTATGCAAGTAAACGGCTACATTAAAAAAGCTCCTCTCATTTTTCTCATTGTTTGCGCAGTACTCTTCTCTTCATATGTAATCGTTGAATACGGATTTTTTGCCTTTACGGAGCCGCCTTCTCCCATGGCCGAGCAAAGCGAAATTCAGCGGGGCTCAATCCTTGACCGCAACGGAAAGGCTTTGGCAGTTCCGGCAGCCTTCTATCATTTCGGAGCCTCGCCCCAGTCAATCAAAGACAAGGCAGAATTCGCTCACATAATCTCTCCCATCATAAACGAAAGCGAGTCTTCCATAATTGAGCTTCTTGAAAAATCAGAAAATTCATCCTTTGTTTACATAAAAAAGAAAATTGACTCAAACAGCTACGATGAACTGAAAAAAGCCTGCAAAAGAAACGGCTACTCGGCCGTCGTCAAATTCGACAAACTTCAGGGCAGGGTTTATCCCGAAAACGAGCTTGCTTCCCAGCTGATTGGCTTCGTTGGAGCAGACGGTCAGGGCTTGGCCGGAATCGAATACTCAATGCAGGACACCCTCTTCCCTGCAGAAAGCAAGAATGGCACGGCTATTCAGGGCAAGAACATCTACCTCACTATTGACGCAAACCTGCAGACGAATCTGGAAAAAATAGCCCACGAGGCCATGGACGAAACTCAGGCTGAATCAATTATGCTGATTGCGGCCGAGGCAAAAACTGGCGAAGTTCTTTCATATATAAGCCTACCTTCTGCTAACCTTAATGATTTTTCAAGCGCTTCAAAAACAGAGCTTAAGAACAAACCCGCAAGTGACAGCTACGAGCCGGGGTCAGTCTTCAAGATTTTCTCAGTGGCCTCATTTTTGGATACCGATTCAATCACCACAAGGGACATTTTTCTCTGCGACGGAATCTTTTCAAAAAAAGTCGGCCGGGAAACAATCAAAATCACATGTCTCGACCACCACGGCTGGGAAACGGCCCGGGAAGCCCTCAAATATTCCTGCAACGATGCCCTGGCTCAGATGAGCGAAAAAATCGACTCAGAGCCATTCCTTGCAAAGCTCCACCAGCTGGGCTTCGGAGAAAAACCAGGAACGGAAATCTCAGGGGAGACACCGGGTGTTCTCCGCCATCCAAACGACCGGCTCTGGTCTGCCCGCTCAAAACCGACTATTGCAATCGGTCAGGAAATCACCGTGAGCGCACTGCAGATGGTTCAGGCAGCCACGGCAATCGCAAACGGCGGAATTCCAGTCCAGCTTTCCTTTGTCAGCAAAATAACTGATTTTGAGGGAAAGGAAGAATACATCCATAGCCCGGTATTGAAAAACAGGGTTTTCCAGAAAGCAACCACTGACTACATTCTCGAATGTATGGAAACTGTCGCCACCAGCGGAACAGGCCACCGGGCAGACCTAAAGGATGTCTCGCTTGGCGTAAAAACAGGAACCGCCCAAATGGCAGACCCGGCCACAGGAGCCTACTCAAAGACAGATTTCGTCTCAAACTGCATGGCAATTTTCCCCATTGAAAACCCGGAAATCATCCTCTATATCGTAATCGAAAAGGCAAAAGGCGAGACCTACGCCGGCCGTATCGTAGCCCCGGTAATCGCAAAGGCCGCCGATGTAATCATCGACCATTTGGGAATGGCCAGAGGTAAAGCATCAAGCCTCGCCCATCCAGGCTCGGTTTCCATTGCAGGCACGGAGCCAATCGTGCTCAAAGACACGGTTCCTGACTTCCGCGGGGTCTCAAAAAGGCAGCTTCTTCCCCTCTTAAACTACAGGAACATCACCATAAAGATTAACGGCGACGGCTGGGTAAAATCCCAGGAGCCGTCACCTGGAACGCCACTCACGGAGAACATGGAAATTGAACTCTATCTGGAATAAAAACCTCTCCCTCTTTATGCGCCGCTTTCCCGCCCTGGCAAAAATGTTCTCCCTGGAAAGCGAAAAAGACATTCCCGAAGACATTCCATTACATCTTCTGGCACCGCTCGAAATTCTTCCTTCAAAACAAAATATACCCACGGCAAAAGAGGGCGGAAAATTCCTTCACTCAGCCTACAACCCGCTCAGGGAAGCCGAGCAGGCCGCCTCATCCGCACATTCCTCAATTTCTGACTGCTCAGGCTGCCTTTTCTTTTCATGCGGGCTTGGTTACGCAGCCCTTTCCTACGCAAGGCTTTTCCCAAGAGACACGATTATCATAGCGGAGCCTGACCCCCGCTATTTTTTCACGGCACTTTCCCTCGTTGACTTTGCCCCCCTCTTCTCCCATGAGAATTTCATAATCGCCCTGGGAACAGGAATTGACAGCGTAGTGAGCCTTGTCGAGCATACAAGCGGCCTAAAGCACACAGCTCTTTCCGAAAACCAGGCTCAGTCTGCCCACGCCGCCGATTATTTCAATGCCCTTCGCTCGCTGATTGAGCGGAACAAGCGAAAAGTCGATATAAACGCCAGCACACTGGAAAAGTTCTCTAAACTCTGGCTCAAAAATACCTGCAGGAACATCTATTATCTTCGGGATTTGGAGGGAATCAGCATTTTCAAGGATTCCTGCCCGCCTGATTTACCCTGTCTGATTCTTGCGGCAGGCCCCAGCCTTGAAGAAGTCCTCCCTCACCTGGCCGAACTAAAAAAACGCTCCCTTGTGATTGCCGTTGACACGGCGCTCAGGGCCTGCCTTGTGTCTGGAGTGGAGCCGGATTTTATAGTGCTGACGGACCCCCAGTATTACGCCTGGAGGCACATAGGAGGCCTAAAAAGCCCCTCAAGCATTTTGATTACAGAAAGCGCCGCCTACCCGGCAGTCTTCCGCTTTGAGTGCAAAAAAATTGTCCTCTGTGCTTCCCTCTTCCCGCTTGGCTCATACATCGAGTCAAAGATTGGCAGCAAGGGGGCGCTCGTTGCGGGAGGCTCAGTCTCAACGACAGCCTGGGATTTTGCCCGCTTTATCGGGGCAAAGGAGATTTTCGCAGCGGGCCTTGATTTAGGCTATCCGGGCTTACAGACTCACATCCGTGGCTCCACTTTTGAAGAAGCCATACACACAAAATCAAGCCGCCTTTCCCCGGCAGAAATACAAGGCTCAGGCCTTCTCTTCGGGGCAAACATGAGCCTGGAAGAAGACTATTCCGGGAACAAGATTCTCACCGACAGCAAGATGAAAATGTTCGCCTGGTGGTTTGAAAGCAAGCAGGAAGAATTCAAGGATAAAATACAAAGCTACTCCCTGTCAGAAAAATCCCTCAAAATTCCTGGCTTCAAAGTCGCAGGCCTGCAAGAACTCCTTAACCGAGCCGAAAGGCTTTCAGAAAAAGAGAAATTCCTTCACAAAGCACTTGGAGCGAGGGGGATAGAGAGCGACGGCGAAGCCGACAAAACCTGTGAGAAAGGTTTCTTCGCTACACTCGCGCGAGTCTCGGCGAAGACTCATGGGGGTACGGGGGGATCCCCTGTAGAGGGGGTAGCGGAAAACGCGTCAGCGGTTGGAGCGAGGGGGAGACTTCCCCCTTTATCGATATCTTTCGACACTGCTCTTGAAAACCTCAAATCAGGCCTAGAAGAACTCTACGCCACTGCCAGAAAAGGCCTGCACCTCGCCGAAGAAGGAATCAAATCCTCAAATCCGCAAAAAGCAATTGCAGAGCTTGAAAAAATCGACTCACAGATTCTCCGCTCGGAATACAAGGAAATTGCCTCCCTGGTCTTCCCGACCGAAAAACGCCTGACCGAGCTTTTCAAGAATCTTCCGTCCCTGCGTGACGAAGTAAAAAACAGCCTGCAAAAATCAAAAGTGATTTACAAAGAACTGATGTCCAGCATAACTCAGTATCAAAAATACTTATAATTGCTTCTTCTGACCTTTGCCAGCTAATTCCATATTTTTTTATTTTTTTTCTAAAGTCTAAGGCACCCCCCACCGAAAATAATAATGTACCGCACAGTACAGGATGTGTTCTGTTTTTACAGGACGCAACATCCAGACACCCTGTATCGTGATTAAATGAAAGCAACTTGTAGCTGTGAAATGCAGGTGGGCAACATTTTATCGGTCTCCATGATTTTGAAAGACAAAGAGCGTGTAAGGCTTTTTGTCTTTTTTTTAGAACTGTAAATCCATCCATGGATTTACAGATTCTCCGCCGTCTACCCCGCCTCCATGCGGGGCTTTTCCGTTCAAGATTTTCCCCGCATACGAAACACGGCACTTATCACTTAATTCGCAAAACTTTACCTTATTAAAGAATTTCACCTTTCCTGCCGATAATGATAACGGAGATTTCATAATGGTTTCGTTACAAGTAGCAGAGCTAAATAACAAACAGCGTTTTCCCACAAGACTCATCCTTGACAATCACTTCATTGTGCTTGACAACAACATTTCTTTCACAAGCACTCTCCAGAGCCGCCTTGTCGAATGGGGATTCAAAACCATTTACAGCGACGAAAGGCCCGGAGCACCAAAAGCCGCCGTTCCCATTGAAACTGAAGAAAAAGCCGCCCCGGAAACTGTCGTCCACTCTGCAAGCAGTAAGAATTTTGAAACCGTAGACATCGACCTTGACACTCTCAACGAAGAATATGAAAACAAGTCTGATGCCATGAACGCGAAGCTAAAGGATACGCTCACGGACATGAACATCGCCATCAAGAATTTCCCCAACAAAAACAGAATGGAGAATGTGACTACCGTTTACAATGAATTCCTAGCCTACACCCATCAGGTTTTCACCCGTTATGTCACCCATAAAGAACTCAGGCTCTCAGAAATTTCAGAGACAATTTCCCTTCTCATTGATTTTATCAAGATAAACAAAAAATACCTGCTCCTGCTGCAGCCAAGCGAAGAGCACAAACTGGACAAGAACTTCATAACAAGCCACTGTCTTCGCTGCACAATTCTTTCGATAATCATCGCACTTCAGATTAACATGCCCCGCTCAAAAATTATTGAACTGGGAGCCGCAGCTTTGATTCACGAAATCGGACAGATAAAACTTCCGCCCCAGCTTTATCTCACTGACAAGCCACTTTCTCCTCAGGCAAGGAACCTTCTCGCAACCCACACAGTTTTGGGCTTTAACATCCTCAAAGAAATGAATTTTCCCCTGCCAGTTCAGGTGGGAGTCTTGGAACATCACGAGCGCGAAAACGGTCAGGGCTACCCACGACATCTCACCGGCGATAAAATATCAGCTTACGGAAAAATTCTGGCCGTGGCATGCAGCTACGAGGCAATCACTTCGCCGAGGCATTACAAGGAAGCCCGCAGTCTTTATGAGGCAACAATTGAAGTTTTGATGAACAAAGACAAGCGCTACGACGACATAGTAATCAAAGCGCTGGTTGCGGCAGTCTCCCTCTTCCCAATCGGAACCTATGTTTATCTGGCCAACGGAAAAATCGGACAGGTCACGGAAAGCAATCCATCCGATCCAAGGCTTCCAATCGTAGAGCTTATTGGTGAAAAGAACGAGGCAGGCAACCCCAAAACAGTGATGACAGACAACGACAAGAACAAAATCGTCCGTGTCCTGAACAAAGAAGAGTTAAAAGGCGTACAGGCTTACATAAAATAGTTAATTGAAGAATTGCCTTATCTTATCTGCCTCTTCGTAGAACTGCTCATCGAGGCGGGGCGGATTTTTCGTGAAGTAGAGTATTTGCTGAAGTTCATCCAGGTTTCTGGCCCCCCAGAGAGGAACAACGTTTTCAAAAGGAAGGAAGTAGCCTAGAGCAAGAGGAAGGTTCGTGAGGACACCACCGCACAAAGGCTGCATGGCAATAAAGCCGATGTCTTTTTCATAGAAACGCCGGGTAAGATTTTCGATATTCTCAGGGCAGAGCATGTTAAAAGGAAACTGTATGGTTTCCCAGCCTGCATCAGAATAAAGAACACGCTCTGCCAAATCAAGATCTTCGGTGACAATTCCAAAATGGCGGACAACACCGGAAGACTTTAGCTCAATCAGTTTTTCAAGGATTTCACTTCCGTCATTGATTCTGGGAAGGTTTTCAGGATTTTCCAGCTGGTAAAGGTCGATGTAGGAAGTGTCAAGGTTTCTGAGACTGACATCAATATCAATGGCAAGCTCGCCTCCGTTGCGGGGGGAGCTCTTCGTAGCAATAAAAACATTCTGCCTGACATCGCCCAAAGCCTTTCCAAGCCGGCGCTCGCTCTCAGGAGCCTTAGTGGAAGTGTCAAAAAAATTAACGCCGTCCTCATAGGCCATACGAATCATCTGAAAAGCAGTCTCAGGGTCGTCAATTTCCCCAATTCCCTGCGCACCAAACGCCGTCCGAGAAACCAATAAATTAGATTTACCAAGCGCGATGTAGTCCATGAAAAAGTGAGGAGTGAGGAGTAAGGAGTGAGGAGTAGGATTTAACTCCTAACTCCTAATTCCTGACTTCTAACTCTTATTTACCTCTCTACAGGTTTGTAGTTTTTGATGGCTGCGAAGAGGAAGGTGTGCAAGTCTTCAATCTTCACCCTCTCCTGCTCCATGCTGTCCCGGAAGCGGACTGTGACGGTTCCGTAATTGTTGTTTACAGAGCCGTCGTCGTTCTTTTCGTTGATTGTGTCGTAGTCAACAGTGACGCAGAAAGGAGTTCCGACCTCGTCCTGACGGCGGTAGCGTTTTCCTACAGTGCCGCTCAAATCGTAGTCAGTTACGAAATCTTCTTTGAGCATGTGCTGGATTTCCTTTGCCTTTTCAGCAAGTCCGTCTTTCTTCATCAATGGAAGAACAGCAACCGTGATTGGTGCCAGTTTCGGATGCAGGTGAAGGACTGTTCGATAGTCTTCTTTTCCGTCTTTGCCTACATTTTCTTCTTCGTAAGCCTCACAGAGGAACATGAGGAAGTTGCGGTTAAGACCTGCAGAAGTTTCGATTACGTAAGGAATGAACTTTTTGTTTCCGTCTTCCTGGTCGATGTAGCTCATGTCCTTCTTTGAATATTCCTGATGCTGGCTCAAATCGAAGTCAGTTCGTGAGTGAATACCTTCAACCTCTTCAAAGCCAATGGGGAAGTTGTATGTGACATCGTAAGCGTCTTTTGCGTAGTGAGCCAGCTTGTCGTGGTGATGCCACTTGAGGTTTTTCTCGGCGATACCGTACTTGAGGTAGAAGTTCCAGCGGTCTTTTCTCCATCGCTCGAAAGTCTCGTCCTCAGTACCCGGCTTACAGAAATATTCCATTTCCATCTGCTCGAATTCGCAGGTGCGGAAAATGAAGTTCTTGAAGATAATCTCGTTTCGGAATGATTTACCAACCTGAGCAACGCCAAAAGGAACTTTCATGCGGTTTGACTGAACGATGCTCTTGAAATCTGTGAAGATGCCCTGACAAGTCTCCGGGCGGAGGTAGATAAGGTGGCTCTCGTCTGCGATTGGTCCCTGATATGTCTTGAACATGAGGTTGAATTCGCGGACAGCTGTATATTTGCGGTTTTCGCTCTTACAGGTCGGGCAGTTGATGTTGGCGTCGATGTAAGCCTTCATTTCCTCGTGAGTCATTGTATCAACTGGTTTTCCAGGATCTTTGTCCGGGTTTGCGGCAACGAAATCCTCGATTAATTTATCTGCGCGGTGGCGGGCCTGACACTCCAAGCAGTCAACCATCGGGTCTGAGAAGTGATCAACATGGCCAGAAGCCTTCCATGTTGTGTGGTGCTGGAAAATTGCTGAGTCCAGACCGACAACATCGTCGTGAAGCTGGGTCATTTCCTTCCACCATGCGTTCTGAATGTTGCGCTTGAAGTCTACGCCCAACGGGCCGTAATCCCATGCACCTGCCTGACCGCCGTAAATCTCTGAAGCCTGATAAACAAAACCCCGTCGCTTACAGAGCGAGATGATTTTGTCCAAAGTACATGCGTGTGGGTCAGCCACAACCTTTTCATTTTTTGCCATTTTAAATTCTCCTTTCATCCACTTCTGGCGCGAAGTAGACGGATATAAAATAATTGAGAAGATTTTAACATATTTAAAAAAAAGGGGGAAGTCTCCAAGGTCTCCGCATTATATTGCATTTGCAGGAAAAATGGCGCGAGGGAGTAAAACGGCTTACGGGAACATTCGTTTTGTGCTGCCGCGGAAGC
>OCVV011264159.1_pt1 | contig 19915 bp, 21 predicted proteins | sample 1539721 | NCBI WGS metagenome assembly OCVV01 (sample SAMN02144230, study PRJEB22623) | gut metagenome | biome: sheep rumen | host: Ovis aries | place: New Zealand
AGCTCCCCCATCTTATCCTTCAACCTCCGCTTGTCAAGGGTCCTTATCTGCTCAAGCAGCACTATACTGTCCTTTGCAAGTCCGCATTTCTCCGCCTCTACTTCGATATGCGTCGGCAGGTGCGTCTTATCCTTCTGGCTGGTTATCGCCGCCGCTATCACCGTCGGACTGTGACGATTCCCTACGTCATTCTGGACGATAAGTACCGGCCTTACTCCGCCTTGTTCCGATCCTACCACAGGGCTAAGATCGGCATAATAGATCTCTCCACGTTTTACAGACATAAAAATTACTCCCGTATCTATAATAAAATCTCGATGTCATTATTATTACCCTTTGCAGGGATTATATTCATCTTCATTTTATTATATGTGATACGGGAGTTTTGTGTTTATGAGTGTTTATCAGTCAAGCTTCAGAAGCTTCTTCTGAATTGTAAGTGCATCGCCGTTTGTTACGCCGTCGCCGTCAAAATCTGCATTTTCTCTGCCCTGTTCTGTAAGCTTGTACTTTGAGGGATTCGACAGTGACTGCATTATCAGTACAGCGTCTGACATATCAACGGTTTTGTCGCAGTTGGCATCGCCGGGGGTTAAGTTAAAGTTTATCACAACTTCATATGTGTCTGGTGCTGGTTCGGATAGATCAATAAATTCAAGGCCGTTATCCTTGGCATACTTTTCAGCAGCTGTTCCCTTTGAACCGTATATCACGGCAGTGCTGTCGAATGCATCTTTGCCTATCTCTGTTACGGAATCAGGAATGTATACATCAATAAGAGAAGGACAGTTTTTGAATGCACCTGCGCCTATTGAGGTAAGTGAATCAGGAAAGTAAAATTGTTCAAGCTTCGGGCAGTCTGCAAATGCCATTGCTCCTATGCTTGTAAATTCATCCGTATTTGTCATACCTTTAAGATTTGAACAGCCTCTGAATGCACCTTCGGAAATCGATGTTATATTTGAAAGAAGAGATATTTCTTCAAAGTGATCCTTTGCTGCAAGCCATTGGGCGTCTTTTATTACTCCGTCAGCGCTTCCTTCGCCATTGATACTGAGATATTTATTTCTTGAAATTTTCCATAACACATTATCTTCGGTTTTGCCCATTATTGTGGACTTCTTGCTGAAATCAGTATAATCAGCTGTATAATCAGAATCGATAGCTTCAAACTTCTGATAATATTCTTTAGCAAGTTCTTCAGCAGTTGAGCCCTTATAACCTCTTATGGTCAGTATATTTTCTTTGAAAGCGGGAGATTTTGAAATTTTGCATTTGGGGTTTTTGAATGTGATTGTCCTGAGCGAATAACATCTATCAAATATGTCTGCATCCATAGTCTCAACAGAAGAACCTATGGTTACATTTTTCAGATTTTCACAATTTGAGAATATTCCGTATCCCATGGAAGTTACTGAATCAGGAACGGTGAACTCCGTAAGACCTGAACAGTCTTGAAATGCTCCGCCTGCAATACTTGTAAGTGTATCAGGCAGCTGAACTGATGAGAGCTCCTTATAGCTATCAAATGCCATATTCGGCAAAGCTGTTATACCTGATTCCACAACCACAGATTTGACCTTGTGAGTGAAGGTTGCTGTTTCCCAATCGGCGTAATACGGTGCTCCGTTTCCGCTGATAGTGAGAGTGCCTTTATCGTCCAGTGACCAATTGATCTCCTTTTCGGGATCATCGATATCTTCTGTTGTTCCCGAAGAAACAATAGTGGGAGATCCCTCAGCGAAAACAGGCTGACAGTATGCACTGAACATAAGTGTCAGTGCGGCGGTGAATGCTAATACCCTTTTGATTTTCATATTAAATTCCTCCTATATCATGCTTCGTTAATTATATAACGAAGTTTATTATATTATATCACCGCCCCGAATAAAAGTCAATCGAATAACAAAAAATTCACAGATACTGTATAAATACCTGTGAATTATACTATATGGCTTATTTTAGGGCTTTGTTATAAACCCATATCCCTGCCACAGTCACCGCCGTGCCTGCCAGATAGCAGACAAGATCAGCAGGGGCGAAGCTTGTGCCGATGATGGTACGCAGTATGGGGCTTTTTATCCCCAGCACATCCACGATGCGGAACTTTTGCAGCAGTTCCACGAAAAACGCAAATATCAGCGAACCCACCGCCACTTTGTACGAACCGAACCTGCCGCCGAGAATTATCTGTGCAAGGCAGTACACCGCCCACATGACGATAACATCCCCGATATAAGGGCGGACGAGATCATCGTGGACGAACAGGGCTATGCAGGTTTCCACAGCGAATATGGCAATGAATATTATAATGTAAGGCAGCCGCTTTTTCATTCCGCCATCTCCGCAAGGTGTGGGAATACGCCGAGGCTTCGTTTCAGTATGCCGTTCATCATTGCCAGCGCTATGCCGTAGTTGGTAAACGGAACTCCCTGATCTTCGGCATTTTTCCGCCTGTAGACCATCTCACGCTCGTTCAGCATACAGCCTCCGCAGTGGATGACCAGCTTGTAAGGGGAGAGGTCCTCGGGGAATTCCCGTCCCGACGAAAGGGCGATGTTTATGGCTTTGCCCGTAGTCTTTTTCAGCAGCGCAGGCAGCTTGACGCTTCCGATATCGCCGCACTGACGGTGATGAGTACAGCCCTCCGAGATAAGCACAGTGTCGCCGTCCTGCAAGGTCTTTATGGCAGCTGCGCCCTTTACCGCAGTTTCAAGGAAGCCTTTGTACCGTGCCATGAGGATGGAGAATGAAGTGAGAGGTATATCCTCGGGGACTATCCTGCTGACCATTCCGAAAGCCTGACTGTCGGTTATCACCATGCGAGGTTTTGTGCCGATTTTCCGCAGAGTTTCTGCCAGCTGAGTCTCCTTTGTGACGATGTTGACAGCGTTTGCATCGAGAATATCACGTATTGCCTGCACCTGCGGAAGTATCATGCGTCCTTTCGGTGCGCTTTCGTCTATGGGAGTTACCAGCACCACAAGGTCGCCTTCGCTGAGGAGGTCACCCACAAGCACCTTTTCCTCGCCCTGACACTTTGTCATGTGAGCCATCATTTCTTTCAGCTCGTGTATATTCTCACGACAGACCGCACTTACCGATATTTCGCCCTCTCCGCAGTCAGTCTTAGGTGCGATGTCGGACTTGTTGAATACTGTGATGTAGGGGATGTCCTTCTCCTTGAAAATGCCGATAAGCTGTTTATCGGTATCAGAAAGGCCTGTGGAATTGTCCACGATGAGGACCGCTAAATCAGTGCGGTTGAGGATCTGCTTTGTCTTGCGGACACGCATTTCACCGAGAGTTCCCACATCGTCGAAGCCGGGAGTGTCGATTATCACAACAGGGCCGAGAGGGAGAAGCTCCATAGCCTTTGTGACGGGGTCTGTGGTGGTTCCCTTAACGTCGGAAACTACGGATAATTCCTGACCTGTGACAGCGTTGACCACGCTGGATTTGCCTGCATTTCTCCGTCCGAAAAAGCCGATGTGGACTCTCTCGGATGACGGTGTATCGTTTAAGCTCATATTTATCAATCCTTTTTAACTGTTAGCATTAGCTTTGCAGGGACGCACAAGGTGTGCTCATGCAATTCAACTGTTTTCGTTTGCCGACTGTGCTGCTGCCGTATCATAATGAAATGATGCAGAATAAAGCGGTAAGAAGCAGACAGACAGTGCAATCTTTAGCGGCATCCTTGAAGGACATATGCTTTTTGAAAATGCGTGTTCCCATTGAAATTGCGGCAGGCAGCAGCATTGCAAGAAAAGCCGCCCAGTGAACTAAAAATAAATGTGCATATAAATACAATGCAATAAAGATAAGAAGAAGTGTGCGGGCTTGCTTTTTCATTTCGTCTTTGTGCATTTCTTTTTGAACATTCAGTGCCTCTGCTTCTGCAAGTATGTTCTCTGTCTCTCTGATTGCGTCAGAGTAGTTTCGTTCCTGTGTCAGGGATAAAGGGGCATCTTCGCCCGGCATAAGCGGTTCAAGCTGAGGCAGGTTATTATCAGTGATATATTTTTCTTCCATTTCAGTTCACTCCATTCTGTAAGAATAATATAAAGCCGCAGACTATTATGTTCTGCGGCTTTATTATAACATATATATAAATATTCTGCAAGCACATTTTTGCAAGGACGGCCAATGGCTGTCCTCGGAAAACCGAACACACATGATCAATAAATCGTTCATGTAGTAAAAATGAAAAGGGCGCTCGGAAAGCGCCCCTACAGATGTTGCTCGTTGCAAATGAAGCAAGGACCGCCAAAGGCGGCCCCTACATATATTATTACAAGCCGTCGAGCGACCTGAAACTCATCGCTTTGAAAGAAGTAAGCGAGTTTACGAGCGAATCGTGATTGCGCTCTGCTCGCTCAGCAGCGCTCAGCGGTTATATTCTTGCTACGCCTGTATCCTTGGCTGCCTGTGCAACTGCCTTAGCTACTGCCTGAGCAACTGTCTTGTCAAGTGCGCTTGGGATGATGTAGTCTGCGCTGAGCTTGTCGTCTGTTACGAATGAAGCGATAGCCTTTGCAGCTGCTATCTTCATTTCGTCGTTGATATCGCTTGCACGTACATCAAGAGCACCACGGAAGATACCGGGGAATGCAAGTACGTTGTTGATCTGGTTCGGGAAGTCGCTTCTGCCTGTACCAACAACTGCTGCGCCTGCTGCCTTAGCTTCGTCAGGCATGATCTCAGGTGTAGGATTAGCCATCGGGAAGATGATAGGATCCTTAGCCATTGACTTTACCATCTCAGGTGTTACGCATCCGGGAGCAGATACACCGATGAATACATCAGCGCCCTTGATAACTTCTTCAAGGCTGCCCTTTCTCATCTGCTGGTTTGTGATCTCAGCCATTTCGTCCTTCATTGGGTTCATGCCCTCAGGTCTGCCCTTGTAGATAGCGCCGTTTCTGTCGCAGAGAACAACGTCCTTCAGACCCATGGAGATGAGGAGCTTGATGATAGCGATACCTGCTGCGCCTGCACCGCTTGTTACGACTCTGATCTCGTCAAGCTTCTTGCCGACTACCTTGAGAGCGTTGAGCATAGCTGCGAGAGTTACAACAGCTGTACCGTGCTGGTCATCGTGGAAGATCGGGATATCGCAGCATTCCTTGAGCTGCTTTTCGATCTCGAAGCATCTCGGAGCGGAGATATCCTCAAGGTTTACGCCGCCGAATGAGCCTGCGAGGAGCTTAACTGTATTTACGATGTCGCTTACTTCCTTTGAACGAACACAGAGCGGGATAGCGTCAACGTCGCCGAAAGCCTTGAACAGAGCACACTTGCCTTCCATAACAGGCATACCTGCCTCAGGTCCGATATCGCCGAGACCGAGAACAGCTGTACCATCGGTAACAACTGCAACCAGGTTTGAACGTCTTGTAAGCTCATAGCTCTTGTTTACATCCTTCTGTATCTCGAGGCATGGCTGAGCAACGCCGGGAGTATAAGCGAGAGAAAGATCATCTCTTGTTTCGAGGGGAGCACGGCAGATAACTTCGATCTTGCCTTCCCATTCGTAGTGCTTTTTCAGTGATTCTTCTGCGTAATTCATGATTGGGAATTCCTTTCTGATCATTGATCAATGTTTCATAAAATATTTAAAGGGAACGCCGTGGCGTTCCCTGAATCCCGAATTATTATCGGAAATAGTGCCGGCCGGCGAAAGCAGATTATCGTTAACGGACAGAGTAAGCGGATTAACGTGCGTAACGTGACCGCCGGCGAAGGGGGCTCCGCTCAGAACTGGATCTGGTCGATAACTGCTCTGAGAGCCTTTGCACTTGCACGGAGCTTCTCTATCTCTTCTTCTGTCATCTTTGGTGATACTTCTCTTTCGATACCGTTTGAACCGATAACACATGGAAGGCTGAGGCATACGTCGTCGATGCCGTACTTGCCGTTCATCATTGTTGAAACAGTGATGATGTTGTTTGAGTCACGGAGAATGCTGTCGCAGATCTTGTTTACGCTCATAGCGATAGCGTAGAAAGTTGCGCCCTTTCTCTTGATAACTTCAGCGCCTGCTGTACGTACTTCAGTGATGATCTCTTCTTCGTCAAGGTCAGCGTGATCCTGGTCAGCGCAGTACTCTTCCATAGGTATACCTGCGATATTTGTCAGTGACCATGGGATGAATGAAGAATCACCGTGCTCACCGAATACGTAAGCGTGGATGCTGTTAGGGCTGAGGCCTACGTGGTCGCCGATGATCGAACGGAGTCTTGAAGTATCGAGAGCTGTACCCGAACCGATTACCTGATTAGGTGAAAGGTCTGTACACTTCAGGATAGTATAAGTAAGGATATCAACAGGGTTGCTGACAACAACGTATATTGCATCAGGAGCGTACTTGGCTATCTGAGGCATAACTTCCTTGATGATATTAACGTTTATCTGAGCAAGGTCAAGACGTGTCTGGCCGGGCTTTCTTGCGATACCGAGTGTAACAACAACGATATCCGAACCCTTTGCGTCTTCATATTCACCGTCGAAAACCTCAACGTTCTCACCGAATGAAACGCCCTGACGGATATCCATAGCTTCGCCCTTTGCCTTAGCCTTGTTGATGTCAACGAGAACGATGTCTGAGCAGGTGCCAGCTACAGCGAATGTATAAGCAATAGAAGCGCCGACATTGCCTGCGCCGAGTATAGTTATCTTTGTACCGTTTTTACTTTTCTCTCCCATTGATAGAGCCTCCATAAAGAAAGATTATCCGCACTATAAATACAAATGCCCTGTACTGACGAACAGGTCTGCGGACCCATATACTACATATTATAAACGCAGGCGGAAAAAAACGCAAGAAAAACGGGAAATTTAAAATCAAAATCGTAATATCATACAAAACGCAGTAATTATCAACACCGTTTTTATTCGTTATTATGGGGCATTTCAGCAAAATCAGCGAGTGAGGGTATTTATAAGGCTAACAATATGAACGGAAGTCGGAATGGTATAGAAAATGAATAATATACAGCTAATCAAGAATATTCTGTCTTAAAATGAATATTTATGCAAAACCCCTTGACATTATTTTCTTGCGGTGTATAATAGTTATATCACGCAAATCCACGTCTGTAACGGACGTTTAATATCAGGAGGTAATTACAATGGCTAACAAAAAAGACATCAAAAAGGTAGTTCTCGCATATTCAGGCGGTCTGGATACATCTATTATTATTCCATGGCTCAAGGAAAACTATAACAACCCTGAGATCATCGCTGTTTCAGGCGACGTAGGACAGGGCACAGAGCTGGACGGCCTTGAGGAAAAGGCTATCAAGACAGGCGCTTCAAAGCTTATCGTTGCTGACCTGAAGGAAGAATTCATTCAGGATTACGTTTACCCTACAGTACAGGCAGGCGCAATCTATGAGAACAGATATATGCTCGGTACTTCATTCGCTCGTCCTATCATCGCAAAGCGTATCGCTGAGATCGCTCTTGAGGAAGGCGCTGACGCTATCTGCCACGGCTGCACAGGCAAGGGCAACGACCAGGTAAGATTCGAGCTTGCTATCAAGGCTTTCGCTCCTGAGATGCAGATCATCGCTCCCTGGAGAGAATGGGACATCAAGAGCCGTGACGAGGAGATCGACTACGCTGAGGCTCACAACATCCCTCTGAAGATAAGCCGTGAGACTAACTACTCAAAGGATAAGAACATCTGGCACCTTTCACACGAAGGTCTCGACCTCGAGGATCCTGCAAACGAGCCACAGTACGAGAAGAAGGGCTTCCTCGAAATGGGTGTATCACCTATCGATGCTCCTGACAAGCCAACTTACATCACTCTCCACTTCGAGAAGGGCGTTCCTACTCAGCTGGACGGCAAGACACTCAACGGCGTTGAGATGGTTTCTGCTCTCAACAAGCTGGGCGGCGAAAACGGTATCGGTCTTGCTGATCTCGTTGAGAACCGTCTCGTTGGTATGAAGTCAAGAGGCGTTTACGAGACTCCCGGCGGCGCTATCCTTTACCACGCTCACGAAGTTCTCGAGACAATCTGCCTCGACAAGGAAACTGCACGTATCAAGCAGTACCTCAGCATCAAGTTCGCTGACATCGTTTACAACGGCCAGTGGTACACACCTCTCCGTGAAGCTATGAGTGCTTTCGTTTCAAAGACTCAGGAGAGAGTTACAGGCGACGTTAAGCTCAAGCTCTACAAGGGCAACATCATCAACGCAGGCGTTACTTCACCATACACACTCTATGATGAGGAAGTTGCTACATTCGATGAGGATGAGGTTTACAACCAGGCTGACGCAGCAGGCTTCATCAACCTCTTCGGTCTCCCGATAAAGGTTAGAGCTCAGCTGGACAAGAAGAGAAACAACAAGTAATTCTCTTTAAGCCGCAATATAAGTATATATCAGTTTCAGGCAGGGGAGCCGTCTCCTGCCTGTTATGATTTAGGAATCAATGATATTCGGAGAAAAATTATGTCACTATTTATACAGAGCATTATCAACAGCATAATTGAGATAATAATATTTTCAGCTATACCTTTTATATGGTGGCTGGTGACAGCAAGGAAAGACACAAGTTTTTTCAAATGGATAGGGCTGAAAAAGCCTGAGGGCGGCAAGAAAACGGCTTTATGGACAATCGGTGCCGCTGTTGCTTTCATGCTTGTATCGCTTCTGGTAATGTATGCGGTCAGTGGTGTTGGGACAGCCACATCCGATTTTGCAGACAAGGGGTTCGCTGCACTTCCGGCAATACTTGTTTACGCTGCATTTAATACAGGACTTCCCGAAGAAATAGTTTTCAGAGGATTTCTGCTGAAAAGGTTTGCATCACGTTTTGGAGATCACGCAGGGAACATAATGCAGAGCGTGCTTTTCGGACTCATTCACGGGGTATTATTTATTTCGTCTGTGGGTGTACCGAAAGCATTGCTGATAATATTATTCACTGGCGGCATAGGCTGGCTTATGGGATATATCAACGAAAAGAAAGCAGGCGGCTCTATTATACCGAGCTGGTGCATACACACTGCCGCAAATATCTTTTCGGGAATTTGTTCGGCATTTGTATTGTTTAAATAATAATTACGCATTAAGCATTGATAAAGGGGGAATAACTATGGTAAAGATAAGGCTTATGACCATCAATGACTGGGACGGAGTTGCCAGAGTATGGGAAAACCATGAAGGAACCAACCCTGTTGACGACAGTGAGGAAGGCTTCACAAGATACCTTAAACGCAATCCCACAACAAGCTTTGTTGCTGTGGACGGCGAAAGGATAGTCGGAACTATACTTGCAGGTCACGACGGTCGAAGAGGTATCTTTCACCATGTTTCCATCATTCCCGAATACCGTAAGCAGGGCATAGGCAGGATGCTGGTGGAAAGCACTGTGGAGGCTCTCAGAAAAGAGGGCATACAGAAAGTGCTTCTGGTAGTGTTCAATGATAATGAAAACGGTAATCAGTTCTGGGAGCATATGGGCTTCACAGAGCGTACCGACCTTGTTTACCGCAATAAATATGTTAAATGACCGACTGTAGGGGCGCACAGTGTTCGCCCTCAGTGAACGTATAAATTTCGGGCGGATGATATCCGCCCCTACAGAATATTCTGTTATGACGGAACGCCGGGGGCGGCGTTCCCTACAATAATTAAGGAGAAATAAACTATGGCAGATATGATGTGGGCAGGAAGATTTTCCAAGCAGGTTGACGCAGGTGTAAATGCGTTCAATTCTTCCATTGCCTTTGACGGACGTATGTACCGCCACGATATACAGGGCAGTATCGCCCACGCTACTATGCTGGGAGACTGCGGCATAATCACCAAGGAGGACAGCCTTACTATCATTGAGGGACTGAAAGGCATCCTCGCAGATATAGATTCGGGAAAGCTTGAACTTGATCCCAACGCCGAGGATATCCATATGTTCGTTGAGGCTGAGCTGACAAAGCGTCTCGGCGACGTGGGAAAGAGACTTCATACCTCACGTTCAAGAAACGATCAGGTAGCTGTTGACCTCCGCCTTTATCTCCGTGACGAGATAGCTGAGATATCCGCCCTTGTAAAGGAACTTGCGGTAACTCTCGTCAAGATGGCGAAAGAGCACACCGAGACTATAATGCCCGGCTATACTCACCTCCAGAGAGCGCAGCCCATTACTCTTGCTCATCACCTTATGGCTTACGTATGGATGCTTCTCCGTGATATGGAGAGACTTCAGGACGTTAACAAGAGAATGAATTACTGCCCTCTCGGAAGCGGCGCTCTTGCAGGTACTACCTACAAGACAAACCGTCAGCAGACCTCAGACCTTCTCGGATTCACAGCACCAATGCCCAACAGCCTTGACGGTGTTTCCGACAGAGATTACTGCGTTGAGTTATGCTGTGCCCTTTCTCTCCTTATGACACATCTGTCAAGATTTTCCGAGGAAATAATCATGTGGTGCTCATGGGAATTCAAATTCGTTGAGCTGGACGATGCCTTTGCTACAGGCTCATCCATCATGCCGCAGAAGAAAAACCCCGATGTTACCGAGCTTATCCGAGGCAAGACAGGCAGAGTAAACGGCGACCTCGTTACTCTCCTGACTATGATGAAGGGCATCCCCCTTGCATACAACAAGGATATGCAGGAGGACAAGGAAGCTATCTTCGACGCTGTTGACAACGTCAAGCTCTGCGTTAAGACATTCACTCCCATGCTTGCTACTATGCGTGTACTCAAGGATAACATGAGAAACGCCGCAGCAAGGGGATTTATCAACGCTACGGACTGCGCTGACTACCTTGTAAAGAAGGGTATGCCTTTCCGTGATGCATACAAGATAACAGGCACTCTCGTTGCACAGTGCATAGAGAAAGGTCTTACACTTGAAACTCTCCCCATTGCAGACTATCAGGCAATGACAGACCTCTTTACCGAGGATGTATATGAGGCTATCAGCCTTGATACCTGCGTAAGAGAGAGAAAATCCGAGGGCGGACCTTCACCGGAGGCTGTGAAGAAGCAGATAGCCCTTGCAGAAAAGGCACTGGATATATGAGCAAAAAGGACGTCATATTTATAATAGGTCTGACCATACTCATGGGCGTTATCTGGATACTGGGCGAGTTGGTCATGGGTCTCTGGATAGCTGCACACGTTAAAGTGCATATCATATGGGGAATAGGGATAGTAGTCCTTACCCTTGCGCTCAGCGTATGGCATTCCATGAAAGAGGACGAATCCCATCTCACCGACCCCAAGCGTGAGAAGTATGAGCGTAAAGTCAGCAAGAGAAAGCAGTGAGCAGAAATCAGTAGGGGACGGCGTCCTCGACGTCCCGCCGCCTACAGCGATTTGCAGGGGCGGATATCATCCGCATTAACATGAATTGATAATGGAGGCATTAATATGTCAGTTAAAGTTTACATAGACGGTCAGGAAGGCACTACAGGTCTTAAAATTCTGGAGCGCTTCAAGGACAGAAACGATATCGAGCTTATCCGTATAAGCGAGGACAAGCGTAAGGACCCTGCTGAGAGAGCAAGACTCATCAACAGCTCCGATTATGTTTTCCTCTGTCTGCCTGATGATGCTTCAAGAGAAGCCGTATCTTTCATAGACAAGGACAATGACCATGTGCGTATCATCGACGCTTCCACAGCTCACAGAACAAATCCCGACTGGGCTTACGGTTTCCCGGAGCTTTCACCTGAGCACAGAGAAAAGATAAGAACTTCCAACAGAGTTGCTGTTCCAGGATGCTATGCAAGCGGCTTCGCTTCAATAGTTTATCCTCTCGTGAAGAACGGCATTATCCCCGATGATTTCCCTGTATTCGCCTACGCTACATCAGGCTACAGCGGAGCAGGCAAGAAGGCTATCGCCGTATATGAAAGCGATGACAAGCCTTTCGAGTTCAACAGCCCCCGTCAGTACGCGCTCTCTCAGCAGCACAAGCATCTCCCCGAGATGCAGGCTGTATCAGGTCTGAAGTACACACCTATGTTCAATCCTATGGTGTGCGACTACTTCAGCGGAATGGTAGTAAGCGTACCATTACAGACACGTATGCTGGACAAGAAGGTAACTGCACAGGAAGTTCACGCAATGTATGCTAAGCACTACGCAGGCGCAAACATGATCGAGGTAATGCCTCTCATGTCGGCTGACGAGCAGAAGGCATTCTTCCTCGCTTCAAACACACTCAGCGGACAGAACAGAATGCAGGTATTCGTATTCGGAAACGACGACCAGATACTTCTCTGCTCACGTCTTGACAACTTAGGCAAGGGCGCAAGCGGCGCTGCTGTACAGTGTCTTAACATAATGATGGGAATTGATGAAACAACAGGTCTTGTATAAGGCATAGGAGAATGAAAAATGGATGGAAAAACTTTGAGGGATATATATGAGTACGATCTCATCCCTGATGTTGATACACAGAATATTCTTGATGAATGGTTCAATTCCATCATGAATAAAGAAGTCGATCAGCTGACAGTTGCTGATGTGTGCCGTATGCTGAGACAGAAGATATGCTCGGTTGTGGCTATCGGCAAGGCTATAGAATTTCTCGATAAAGACCCCTTTATCGGTGAACTCTACGAAGGTCAGCTCATGCTCACTCTTTACAATGCAAAGGAAAAATATCTCTGCAAAAGATATGATGATATAGAGCCTCTTCTGGAAAAATCGGCACTTTTGTCAAGAAACCATGTCTGGGAATCGGAGTATGAAAAGTTCGATTACATACAGACTCTTGAAGCTTTCGCAAAAAAGATAAGGGACTCGAAAGAGAACTGAATTACTTATCGAGGAGAATTTGAAATGAAACTGAAAAAGTTTGATAATATAGAATTTGTTGAAGGCGGCGTATGTGCTGCCAAGGGATTCAAGGCTAACGGAATCCAGTGCGGACTTGCCCACGCAGGCGCATCTGTTACAAAGAAGAAAAATGACCTCGCTATGATAGTGGCTGACAAGGAATGTACCGCAGCTGCTGTATACACCACAAACAAGGTCAAGGGCGCTCCTATCCTCGTAACAAAGGAGCATATCGCTGACGGTAAGGCAAGAGCAGTTATCGTTAACTCTGTAAACGCAAACACCTGCAATCCCGACGGCTACGAAAAGGCTAAGATGATGACTGAGCTTGCCGCAAAGGAAACAGGCCTCAAAGCTGAGGATTTCATTGTTGCTTCCACAGGCGTTATCGGTCAGGTGCTCCCTATCGAGCCTATCGCTAACGGCATGAAGGAACTTGCAGACGGTCTTACCTATGACGGAAATCCACGTGCTGTTGAAGCTATCATGACTACCGATACAATGAAGAAGGAAATTGCCGTACAGTTTGAACTGGGCGGAAAGACCGTTACTCTCGGCGGTATGCTCAAGGGAAGCGGTATGATACACCCGAATATGGCTACAACCCTCACATTCCTCACAACTGACGCTGATATTTCCGCAGAGCTTTTACAGCGTGCACTCAGCGATGTTGTAAAGATAACTCTCAACCGTGCAAGCGTTGACGGCGATACATCCACAAACGATATGGTATGCATACTTGCTTCCGGTACAGCTGAGAACAAGCCTGTTACCGCTGAAAACGGCGAATTTGACAAGTTTGAGAATGCTCTCTACTGCATTATGATGAACCTTGCAAGAATGATGGCACGTGACGGTGAGGGCGCTACAAAGCTTATCGAGTGTTCAGTTACAGGTGCTGACTCCGACAAGACTGCCGAGACTGTTGCAAAGTCCGTTATCTGTTCAAGTCTTTTCAAGGCTATGATATTCGGTCAGGACGCTAATGCAGGACGTATCTACTGCGCTATCGGCTATTCCGATGCAGACTTTGATATAAACAAAGTTGACGTTGATATGGCTTCTGAGGGAGGACGCATTGCAATGGGACGCAAGGGCTGTCTCGTTGAATTTTCCGAGGAAGAAGCCGCAAAGATACTTAAAGAAGAAGTTATCGAAATTATCATCAGCCTTGGCGACGGCGGCGGAAGTGCTGTTGCATGGGGCTGTGACCTTACCTACGATTACGTTAAGATAAACGGCGATTACAGAAGCTGATGAGTGCCGATATACTCCGTGAAAGGCTTGACAGCGGAGAGAAACTGCTGTGGACGGGAGGTCCCGTCAGCGGCGGCGACAGCAAAGCAAGACCGCCTGAGCCTGCGGTAAAGTCTATGTACGGAGCAATACTGAAAGCGCTGACATTGCCGATCGTTCTTGCAACGGCAGCTGCCATACCCATATTCGGAAAGCCGGCGCTCATGGCTGTGCCTTTCTGGATAGTGCTGGGGATACTGCTTTTCCTGTACCTCAGACCCGAGGACTGGATATACGGCATTACCGATAAGCGTGTGTTTGTCGGGACGCAGAAAAGCGGGATAGCTTCATACAGCTTCGGCGATATAAGCGATATAAAGCAATATATCGGCAAAAACGGCATTGGCTGCGTAACTTTTACGGCAAAGGGAAATGCCTGCGGTTTCTACGGGCTGAAAGAGCCGCAGAAAGTTTATGGGATACTGACAGGCGCAATGCCGAAAGATTGATTTCTGGAGTGATAAATAATGGAAAGAATTTCAAATAATGATAAGTCGCAGGTGCTTATTGACGCCCTGCCTTACATACAGAAGTACAACAACAAGATACTCGTTATCAAGTACGGCGGAAACGCTATGACTAACAAGGAGCTGAAAGACGCTGTTATGACGGATATCGTTCTCCTTTCACTGGTAGGAGTAAAGGTAGTCCTCGTTCACGGCGGCGGCCCTGAGATAAGCGATATGTTGAAAAAGCTGAACATAGAGAGCAAGTTCATAAACGGTCTGAGATACACCGACGACGCTACTGTTGACGTTGTAAAGATGGTTCTCGCAGGCAAGGTAAACAAGGAACTTGTCCAGCTTCTCGCTCAGCACAAGGGAAGCGCTGTAGGTCTTTGCGGTATCGACGGCGAAATGCTCATGGCTGAGAAAAAGACTACCGATGACGGTCAGGATCTTGGCTGGGTAGGCGAGATAACAAAGGTCAACACAAAGCCTATCATTGACGCTCTGAATAACGGCAATGTCCCTGTTATCGCTACAGTTGCAACTGACGAGAACGGCAACACATACAACATCAACGCTGATACGGCTGCTGCAAGAATCGCCGCTGAACTGGGCGCTGAGAACCTCATCCTCATGACTGATATCGCAGGTCTTCTCAGAGACAAGGACGATCCGTCAACTCTAATCCCCGAAGTCAACGTCAGCGAGGTGCCTTTCCTCAAGAGACAGGGCATTATCTCAGGCGGCATGATACCTAAGATAGACTGCTGCGTTGAGGCTGTAAGACGTGGAGTAAAGAAGACTGTTATCATCGACGGCAGAGTTCCTCACTCTATCCTCATCGAGATACTCTCAAACGAGGGCATCGGTACACAGTTCGTATAAGAATTGATGCTGACACCATAATTCTCGATTCAAAAAATGATATTGTAGGGGAGGCGCCCCTGCCCTCCCGGGATTTACATAAAAAGGCGTCGGGAGCTCGAGGGCGGGCTCCCATACAAGAAAAATTCTCAATTAAAAATAAAAAGTATTGACTAATATACAAAAAGTTTACTCAATAAAAAGGTCGCAAGGTTGATTTTATATCCCTTGAAGCGGTATAATTATATAATGATATTGTATGATCAGGATATTATGTCTGCCTGAGCAAGGAGGACAAAAATGAATACTATAGACAAATTCAATGAACATATTATGCAGTCCTACGGACGCTATCCACTCGTTATGCAGAATGGCGAAGGCAGGCACTGCAAGGACGAAAACGGCAAGGAATATATCGATTTCGGCAGCGGTATCGGTACTAATTCCCTCGGTTACTGCGACGAGAAATGGGCCGACGCAGTATGCGCACAGGTAAGAACTCTTCAGCATAGTTCCAATTACTACTACACCGCTGTTCAGGCGGAATTCGCTGAAAAGCTGTGCGAGGTCTCGGGCTATAAAAAGATATTCTTCTGCAACAGCGGCGCTGAGGCCAATGAATGCGCTATCAAGGCGGCAAGAAAGTACAGCTTCGATAAGTACGGCAAGGGCCGCCATAACATCATAACTCTCGTGAATTCCTTCCACGGAAGGACCATAGCTACCCTCTCGGCTACAGGTCAGGATGTGTTCCATAACTACTTCTTCCCCTTCCTTGAAGGATTCGTAAATGTAACTGCCAATGATATCGACGACCTGAAGGCTAAGCTGGACGACACTGTATGCGCTGTTATGCTGGAGTACGTTCAGGGCGAAGGCGGTGTCAATGCCCTCGATAAAGAATTCGTTGACGCTGTTTACAGCCTCTGCGCAGAGAAGGATGTTCTCGTTATCGCAGATGAGGTCCAGACAGGTGTGGGCCGTACAGGTAAATTCCTGGCAGGCGACCACTTCGGTAAAAAGGCTGATATCACAACTCTCGCAAAGGGCATCGCAGGCGGTGTTCCTATGGGTGCCTGCCTCTTCGGTGAGAAGTGTGAGAACGTTCTCACTCCCGGTACACACGGTTCCACTTTCGGCGGAAACCCTATAGCCTGTGCAGGCGGTCTGGCAGTTCTCGACAGGATAACAAGTGACGGATTCCTCGACGAAGTCGGCAGGAAGGCTGAACACTTCAAGGAGAGACTCAGCAAATGCAGCGAGGTAGCTGCTGTAAGCGGTCTCGGACTTATGATAGGCATTACGCTTAAATCAAAGAAAGCAGGAGATGTTGCAAAGGCAGCACTTGATAAGGGGTTGCTGGTGCTGACAGCAAAGGAAAAGGTAAGACTTCTCCCTCCGCTTACTATATCAGACAGCGAAATTGATGAGGGGCTTGATATTCTTATAGATATACTGGAGGAATAATTGATGGAGCTTACTGTATTATCAAAGAATAACGGCTATACCGTACACGAAAAGAGCAGCAATAAGACTCTTTATAATGTCAAGAAGAAGACCTTCGGTCAGAAATGGAACCTGCTGGATACAAGTAAGTATAACCTCTATACCCTTGCACAGATGGGCGACGAGAAGAAGCCTGCATTTGCTATAATCCTCAACGATGTAACATTCCTTACCATCGAATGCAAATCGCTCTTCCTCGATCCTACTCTTGTGGCTAAAAGCAGGTCTATGTGCTATAATCTTGTCAGCAAGGACAGACGAGAATTCGATATAGTTTTTAACGACAAGAATATCGGACATATCAGCACTAAGATAAGTGTGACAGGCGAACTCCAGTATGATATTGATATTGAGAACAAATTCTTCGATGACTATATCCCACTGTTTGCAGTGGCAATTGACAGGACATTCGGTGAAATGAACAAGCAGTAATGACAGCATCAGGATTTTGATGACTAAAGAACTTTGAAAGGATAAATAATATGAAACATTTACTTAAAATGCTCGATCTGAGCACAGAAGAGATAATCGATATACTCAACCTCGCAGATCAGCTCAAGTACGAGCTGAAGCACAACATACCGCATCCTCGCCTCAAGGGCAAGACTCTCGGTATGATATTCCAGAAGGCTTCCACACGTACCCGTGTATCCTTTGAGACAGGTATGTATCAGCTTGGCGGATATCCGCTCTTCCTCTCATCCAACGATCTCCAGATCGGCCGTGGTGAGCCTGTACAGGATACAGCCCGTGTACTTTCACGCTACCTCGATGGTATCATGATCCGTACATTCGAGCAGAAGGAAGTTGAAGACCTTGCTGAATACGGCTCTATCCCGATAATCAACGGACTTACAGACTTCTGTCACCCTTGTCAGGTACTGGCAGACCTTATGACTATCCGTGAATTCAAGGGCACATTCGACGGACTGAAGATGTGCTTCATCGGCGACGGAAACAACATGGCAAACTCTCTCATTGTTGGCTGCCTCAAGGTCGGCATGAGCGTAGCAGTAGCCTGCCCGGACGACTATCAGCCTCCAAAGGAGATACTGGATTTTGCTAAGGAATACGGCGACAGGTTCATGATGACAAATTCTCCTAAGGAAGCCGCAAAGGGCGCAGACGTTCTTATCACTGACGTATGGGCATCCATGGGTCAGGAGGGCGAAGCTGAAAAGCGTAAGAAGGCTTTCGCAGGCTACCAGATAAACGATGAACTTATGGCTGAGGCAAACAGCGACGCAATGGTTCTGCACTGTCTCCCTGCACACCGTGAGGAGGAGATCACCGAGAAGGTATTCGAGGCTCACGCAAACGAGATCTTCGAGGAAGCTGAGAACCGTCTCCACGCTCAGAAGGCTGTTATGGTCAAGCTGATGGAGAACTGAGCGGAAACATAAAAAGGTTCTACATATAAACGTCAAAGCCGGAGTTGGGGTAACTTCGGCTTTTGTTTGAATTATAGGGTATTATAAGGCTGATGGCTGAAAAGGAGATAAAATGAAAAAAGTATATATAAAGTGCGTTCCGGGAATACTGAAAAAAATATTGATAGTATGGGTAATTGCGATATCCTGGATAGCATGGGAAGCATCATATAATCCGACAAAAGGAGTTGCTATTGCAGGCGGAGTGCTGCTTGCGATCGGGCTCATTACAGCGATACTTGCAAGGGCCGTAAAAACTACCGCAGAGTTCGGCGAGGGAAGCATTATAAAATTCAGATGGTTGTTTTTCAGCCGGAAAACCGACATTGAACAGATACGAGGAGCAGCATACTCGCTGAGACGTTATAAAGGCAGAGGCGGAGTTTCATACAGATTTGAATTGCGGTTTTACAATGAGGGAAGGCAGGAGCCTGACAAAATAGAGGAGATCCTTTCCCCCGATGATGCGGAATCCTGCGTAAGGGGCGACTACAGCAAAGCGCAGCTCATGCAGGTCTACAGATATATTGAGCAGTACGACAGCCGCAAGGCATTCGGCCTTGAGAAAGAGTAAGGTGATAAAGTGAAATACATAATATTAGCAGTGATAGGTCTGATAATAGCTATTGCAGGGGGGATTTATCTTGCACAGTTATTGTATTATAAGAAGAATGGTGTGATGATAAAGGCTGAGGTGGTAAAGATCTCTGAGATAAAAAAGAGGACGATACTATGGATGATCGGAAGTATTTTTGCAGGAATGTTCAAGTACGGAAAAAAGACCGATTCATATGCACACACTATGAGTTATGAGATTAACGGAAAAATATATGAGGAGGAAGACCGAGCAGGCTATAATCAGCCATTTAATGTTGGTTCGGTACATAATATATTATGCAACCCGAAAAAACCATCGAGGTTTAAATTTGAGAATGATATTAACAGCAGCATAAAATTAGTATCTGTACTTGTTGCTTTTGGTATACTGTTTGCCGTTAGATTTTTCATGCTTGCAGCTAAATGATATATGAAACATCATATTATGACATAATGTATAAAAACCCACGAATATAACAAGCATTCTTTTAGTTGACAAAGGCAAAAAAAGGTGCTATAATAATAAAGCTGTCGAACGAGAGCAGAACCGGTAAGCCTGTTGGCGCAGCACGGAAGGGCTTGAAGGAAGACAGTGAGATCACGAAAACTTTTCAAAAGAAATTTTGAAAAAGCACTTGACAAGGTCGAGTGAAAGTGATATAATATTAAAGCTGCTCTACGGAGCGGCAATCACTGAAAAAGTTTTTTGAAAAAACTTAAAGAAAAAGCTTGACAAAAGACTTTGGAAGTGATATAATACTAAAGCTGTCTCAGAGAGACAGGCCACAGAAAAGAAAATTTTGAAAAAACTTCTGAAAAGGGGTTGACAAAATAAGGAATCTGTGGTATAATAAAAAAGCTCATCAGCAAATGAGCAACAGCATCTTGAAAATTAAACAATGCAAAGAAAGTATAACGACCCTTGAGATTCTGATGAGAAAAAATCAGAAGGTCAAGC
>OCVV011340556.1_pt1 | contig 19915 bp, 20 predicted proteins | sample 1539721 | NCBI WGS metagenome assembly OCVV01 (sample SAMN02144230, study PRJEB22623) | gut metagenome | biome: sheep rumen | host: Ovis aries | place: New Zealand
GATCATCAGGTGAATAAGTATCTGATACTATATCAATTTGTTTATCATATTTAATAGAACCTAGTTTAGTTTCTTTAGCTCTATCTATAATGAATTTACGTTCCTCTTCTTTATCTTCAAATAAACCATATGCAGAAACAAGCACTCTCTTTAATCCATCCATAAAGCGATAATTATCAATACTAACTTCTTCATTTAATTTATTAAAAGCTTCTTGTAAATCTAATTCATCATATAATGCTAAGAAACGTTTAAAAAAAGGAGATAAAGTAAGATTATCTTGGTTCTTAAAACCAATTTTTACATTGTATAGATTAGCAGTTTTCCATAATAATGTTTCATATTCTTCTTTGTTATAATCAAGTAATTTAATTGATGAAATATCAACACCTTCATCTACTAAACGAAGGACTTCATTAAAGAAATAATCAACCTCTTCATCAATTTCGTTAAATTCATAATAATTATGATTAATACTATCTTCTTCATCTAGATAAGTAACATTAATATTAAGCATTTTTAATAATTTATTTAATTCTTTATCTTTACAAGAATATCCATAAACAAAGATTTCTTTATTATTAAAAATAAGATTAAAGAATTTATCTTCTTCAATGAGGTTGTTTGCTTTTAATTCTTCCCTAATATCTACTAAATTATCAAGTTTAGAATCAAATCCCTTTTTAGCGTAATAACAATTATTAATTAACTCTTTCGCACCTTCATAAGTTAAGTTTTTCTTTTTCATCAAGTAGACAATAGTTTTTTCATCATATGAAAAAATAAAGTTCTTCTTAATATCTTCTTTAGTTAAGAACTTAATATCGTTATCTAAATTATTAGTAATTTTTAAAATCTCTTTTTTCTTTTCATCTGGGCAGATAATTATATTATGAGATTTAAGTAATTTTATATTAAGCATTGTCTCACCTCAATTTAAACTAAAGATATTATACCTTAATAAATATTTAATTTTAATATACTATAAGTATATTTTATCCATATGTACAAAAAAACTCCCTATTAAAATAAGGAGTTTTCTATATATATTATTTTTTACAAATTACTAGAACTTAGTAGATCCTCTTGAAGTAAATTTAGCTTCAAATGGGAACTTCTTTTCTTTTAAATCATCTTTTAAAATCTTAGTAACCATACGCATTGCAATAGAACCAACTTCGTACATATCAATATCACATGAAGAAATTGTAGGTCTTGCTAAATATGAATACTTAGTACCGAATACTGAAACTACTTGAACATTTTCAGGAACTTTTAAACCTAAATCTGTTGCAGCATTTTCAATAGCACATGCAAGTGAATCTCTAGGTGCAACAAATACTTTGTTATCATCTTTATTCTTCTTAAAGTAATCTACAAATGAAGAATATGTTTCGTGATATGAATCAGTGATTGTAATTGTTTCATATGAACCTTCTTTTAATTCTGAAGCAACTTCTTCATATGTTCTTGAAGTCATATTACCAGAAGATGCTGTCTTAACAAATTCAATCTTCTTGCCTTCTTCAGCAGCTTGTTTTAATGCTGCAGCTAATGTCTTTGCAAAATCAATTGTAATGCAACCAACTTTTTCTCCAATTACATCTCTACCAATAACTACAAGTGGAATCTTGTAATTGATAATATTTGCAATATCTTCTTCATCAAGTTCATCATCAAAGACAACCGCGCCATCAACATGTGAAGTAACAAGTTTAGCAATTACATCACGAGTATCCTGTTTAGAATGTTTTGTAATAAATAAAGTTGTTTGGTAACCATAGATTTTTCCAATATCGATCATACCTGAAAGTAAATTAGAGATATGGACATAGTTAACATCTGGAATAACAATACCAATATTAGTTGTTCTATTAGTTGCTAAGCCTTGTGCTAAAGCATTTGGTTTATAACCAAGACGTGCAATTGTTTCTTCTACTTTCTGTTTTGTATCAGGTCTAACATTAGACTGATTGTTAATAACTCTTGAAACAGTAGCAAGTGAAACACCTGCAGCTTTTGCAACTTCGTAAATAGTGACTCTTTCTTTATAAATTCCCATAGCGTGCCTCCTCAATGAAAATTTTTCACTTTCGTTTTCATTATAAATGAAAGAATTTTCAAAGTCAAATTAACAAATTGTAATAATTTCTTTGAGGACATTATCAAATAACCCCTAAAAATAACAAAAAAGTCTAGATTTGAAATCTAGACTCTTATTTTTGAAAATTTTTGTAATATTACTTAGCTGCGTTTAAATCTGCCATGATTTGGATACCTGCTGAAGCACCAATTCTTGTAGCACCTGCTTTAACCATAGCAAGTAATTCTTCACCTGAGTGAACTCCACCAGAAGCTTTAACACCCATCTTTTTACCAACAGCTTTTCTCATTAATTTAACATCTTCAACTTTTGCGCCCCATTTTGAGAAACCTGTTGAAGTCTTAACGAAGTCAGCTTTTGCTTTCTTTGATAATTTACATGCTCTGACTTTTTCTTCATCTGTTAATAAGCAAGTTTCGATAATAACTTTTAATGTCTTTCCTTTTGAAGCTCTTCTAATCTTTCTAATTTCATTTAATGTATATTCATCATCATTTTCTTTTAATCTAGAAATGTTGATAACCATATCGACTTCATCTGCACCATCTTTGATAGCTTGTTTTGTTTCGAAAACTTTTGATTCAGTTGATGTTGCACCAAGTGGGAAACCGATAACTGTGCAAACTTTAACATCTGTACCTTCGAGTAACTTCTTTGATAAAGCAACGTAACCTGGGTTAACACATACTGACATAAAGTCGTATTCTCTTGCTTCCTTGCAGAGCTTTTCGATGTCTGCGTCGACACAATCTGGTTTTAATAATGTGTGATCAATTAATTTGTTGTAATCCATTTATAATGACTCCTTTCTTGATTTCTTTGTTTTAATATATGTCATTGGATCTACAGGTAAGCGACTTGATGGGAAGTAGCGGAGGTCATTGTGAACAACCTCTACTGTTCCTGGGAATAAATCGTAGATTTCACCATCTAACTCAGTTTCAAGCTGTGGTTCAATCTCTATATGAACTTTCTTACATTTAATACGATGAGTATATTTAAGTGTAAGTAAACCTTTCTTTTGGAATTTTAACAATTGAGAAAGTAAGACAATACGTGGAAATTTTTCTACATAAATAAAATCGATATATCCATCTTCTATATCAGCATCTAAGCACATTGGCATCATACCGCCTGCCCAAATACCATTACAGCAATCGACCATGAAGACTTCTTTTGTTTGTTCTTCACCATCATCAATTCGAAATTTAATCTTGTAAGTCTTATAAAATAGAATTGTCTTTAACAATGCTTTTTGATAAGACTGGCGAGAATTGTATTTAGCACGTAATTCAATTTCTTTTTTAAGTAATTGCAAATCAAAGCCAGTACCGATAATATTAAACGCTCTCATTTTACCTAAAGTTAAATAATCGATATATTTAGGTTCGTTATTTAAGATATTATCAATATTTTCTTTAACATCGAAATGAATGTTTAAAGTTCTAGCAAGATCATTACCAGTTCCAGCAGGAATTAATCCAAGTGGAACCTTAGTATTCATACCATTAAGAACTTCAAAAAAAGTACCATCTCCACCAACTGCAATAATTGCATCGCAATCTTTTTTGGACGAGCATTCTTTTGCTAGTTCAACACTATGGCCTTTGTATTCTGAAATGTGAGTTTCAAATTTAACTTTCTTTTCAGTAAGATAATTTTCAACTTCTTCTAAGACATTTTGTCCTATCTTAGATTTCTTTTTACCAGAAGCAATTACATAATACATATAATCTCTTTTTCTCCGAATTATATTTTATCATAGATATTAATATTAGAAAACACCTTAAATCATAGAAAAAACTAATTTTTCAACAAAAAAAGAGGCAAATGCCTCTTAATTTATAAATATCTAATCTAACTATTATTTAACAGAAACTACCTGTTTGCCATCGTAGAATCCACACTTTGGGCAAACCTTGTGAGACTGAATTGTTTCACCACAGTTTGGGCATTTTACTAAACCTGTAACTGTTAATTTAAAGTTTGATCTTCTCTGTCTTTTTGTTGTTTTAGATGTTCTTCTTGCTGGTACTGCCATTTTTCACACCTCCTAATAAATGCTTTTTGACACGTTTACCATTTTATCTTAATAAAAATTAAGTGTCAACAATAATTTGCTATATATGATTTTTCTTTCTAAATATTATTTAGAAGCTTTTTTTATTGCTCTTAAGTCGTTAGCTAAATCAAGTAATAATTTTTCTGTTTTGTCCCAACCAAGACAAGGATCAGTAATTGATTTACCATAGACTCCTTCGCCGACTTTTTGGCATCCGTCTTCAATATAAGACTCAATCATTAGGCCTTTTACGACTTTTCTAATATGTTCATTAAGTTTTAAAGAATGAACAATTTCTTTAGCGATTCTAATTTGTTCTAAGTACTGTTTATTTGAATTGCAGTGGTTGCAATCAACAACAATTGCAGGGTTAGAGAAATTTTCTTCTGAATATAATTCTGCTAATTTATTTAATGTTTCATAATGGTAATTTGGTTGCATTTCACCATTCTCATCAACATAACCTCTTAAAATTGCATGTGCATATGGGTTACCTTTTGTTTCAACTTCCCATGCTCTATAGATAAATGTATGAGAATGTTGAGCAGCATTTATTGCGTTTAACATAACTGTAATATCACCTGATGTAGGATTTTTCATTCCAACTGGTACATCAATACCAGAAGCTGTTAAACGGTGTTCTTGATCTTCAACAGATCTAGCACCTACTGCTACATAAGTAAGTAAATCATCTAAATATTCATGATTTTCTGGGTATAACATTTCATCTGCACATGAGAAACCAGTTTCTTTTAACGCTCTCATATGCATTTTTCTAATAGCAATTAAACCTTTAACCATTTCTGGTTTTCCAGTTGGATCTGGTTGATGAAGCATACCTTTATAGCCAGCACCTGTAGTTCTTGGTTTATTTGTATAGATTCTAGGAACAATCTTAATTACATCATCAATCTTATCTTGAACGCCTCTTAATCTTTTAATGTAATCAATAACTGATTCTTCATTATCAGCAGAGCAAGGACCAATGATAAGTAAGAATCTATCGTCTTTGCCAGATAAAATATCTTTTACTTCTTTATCATTTTTTTCTTTAACCAACTTATCTTCGTTAGATAATGGGTACATATTTCTAACTTCTTCTGGCGAAGGAAGTTGTTGTTTTTTTACTATATTCATACTGTTTACTCCTATTTCTTATCATTGTAATTTAATAAATCACGTTGATATTTTTTGGATACATCCATTAAGTTTTGTTGATATAAAACATAATACTCTTTTAAAGATTGGTCTTTTAAATAAGCAGCGTTTCTATCAAGCACTTCTTTTTCACGTTTCAAATCTTCAATTGGCGCACCAGATTCTTTTTTTGCTTCCGCAACGATTTTAGCGCATTCCATTCTTTTTTCAAAAAGAGCCGCCATTTCTTTATCAATAGCATTAATTTGTAATCTTACTTCATCGAGTTTAGTCATAGCATCCTCCTTTTAATAGATTTGCACTAATAGAATAACGTTTTAAAATATATTTTTAAATATAAATTAAATAATCGCTCAAGAAAACTTAAGCGATTAATGAATTTATTTGTTAAATTGATGGAATTTAACCTTAACTACTTCGTTACGGTTATCGACATCACTTTCAAAGAAAACATCTAGATATTCAGAAGAATGTCCATAAGAAAGATGTTTCTTTTCATCCCATGTTTCGACAATAACATCAACTTCTTTGCCTTCAAATTTCTTAAAGTAACGGTCTTGAAGTTCATTGCCTAAAGTAATAAGTTCTTTAACTCTTTTCTTTTTAACATCTGCAGGAACTTGGTTCTTCATTTTTGCCGCGACAGTTCCAGGGCGTTGAGAATATGGGAAGACGTGTAAGAAATCAAAATCACATTCTTTAATAAATTCTTTTGATTCTTCAAATTCTTCTTCAGTTTCCCCTGGGAAACCAACAATGACGTCTGCGGCTAATGCTGCATCAGGAAGTTCTCTTCTAATCTTTTTGATTTTTTCTAAGAATTCTTCTTTTGTATATTTTCTATTCATTCTCTTTAAAACACTTGCAGAACCAGATTGTAGAGGAATAACAAAGTGCTTTGCAATACGAGGATTTTCTTTAAACATTGTGATTAATTCATCATCAATTTGAGATTCTTCAATAGAAGAAATTCTAAGTCTTACTAATTTTTTGTTATGTTCTAAGATATCTTTAATTAACTGGTTAAAATTATAATTTAAATCTTTAAAATCTTCTCCGTATGAAGCTGTATCAATACCTGTAATAACAATTTCTTTGAAATTATTATTAACAAGTCTATCTACTTCGCAGATAACTTCTTCTGGTTTTCTTGAACGTGAATTACCACGTGTATAAGGAATGACACAGTAAGAGCAAAAATTATTACAGCCATCTTGGACTTTTAAGAAAGCACGAGTGTTTTCTTTATATGCAGAAATAGCAATTTCTTCATATTTTTGATTTCTGTTATCTTTTTCAACAGCATAAACAGTTTCTTTTGTTTCTAAATATTGATTGATTAAAGACTCTACATTACCTCTAGAAGATGTGCCAATAATAATGCTTACCCCAGGAATTTTTGCAATTTCTTTACCTTGTAATTGAGAAGAACAACCCATAACAAAAATAATAGCGTTAGGATATTCCTTAATTGCGTTTCTAATTTTTTGTCTACTCTTTTGATCACTTGTTGCAGTGACTGAACATGTATTAATAACAAAAATATCACACTGATCATCAATTGATTCAGCGTAGCCAAGTTTATCTAATTCTTCAAGAACTGCTTGAGTTTCATATGTATTAACCTTACAGCCTAAAGTTAAGCTCTTATAGTATTTTTGATTAGTCATTTTTTTCTCCTTTTGAGGCAAATTTTTCTTTTCTAGAAAGGCGATTTTGAAATCTCTTTCTCATCTTTTTATATGTCTTCTTAGAGATAAATCCATTGCTATATAAACTAAATACAAAAGTAGGATAAGAAGATGAATAATAAGCATCTACTACATCAGTTAATTTACTCATAATATGATGCATTTCAGGATGCTTAATATATTTATCGTAAAGTGGAATTATTTGGTCTAATCTTCCTTGGTCATTAATGATATAAATGCAAGAAAAATCATTTGAATAAAACGCTGCACTTGTTTTATCTTCTTTAATTAAAACTAAATTTGTAAATTTAGAATCATATACTTTATATCCATAAGTATCGAATACATCAACAAAGGATGTTAAAGGATTCTTTGTTAATTGATTATAAGGATATTCAACTAATTTATCACATTGGTCGTTATAAATAATGTTTAATGGAATAGAAAATAATGGAATATAAATTCTAGCTTTTCCCACACTAAAATATGGAGAATTATTCTTTTCATAACTATCCCATAATTTTTTTCTTAAATATTCATTTTGACTAACTTCAGTAACTTTTAACGAATTGTCATATTCTAAATTAAGAACATCATCGACTAGTTCCTTATTCATCGCGGAACGAATAAGAATGTTACCTTGAATAACTCTAAAAGGATTCCTTTCAGATAAAGGGATATGATAAAAAGAAAGAATTTGAGTATATTTTCCTGCATTCTCACTAAAAAATCTAAAATCTTCAGTAGAAGAATAATTAATTTTTCTACGTTTAATAGTTCTATCTAGCATCTTCTTCACCTCTTTCAAGAATAAAGCTGATCGCGCTTAATGAGAAAATTGCAGCAGTTTCACTTCTTAAAATGCGTTTTCCTAATGATATTGAATGATATCCATTACTAATCGCATAATCTACTTCCTTAGGTGAAAAACCACCTTCAGAGCCTACTAAAACTGCAATAGATTCATTATCTTTAACCTTCATTAAAGATTCATAAAAAGTTTCATCAGTAGAATTTTCATAAGCAATATAAGCATGGTCAAAATGGAATTTACCAATATCCTTATAATCGATAATCTTTTCAATTACAGGAATCTTATTTCTTTTTGACTGTTCACTTGCTTCAGTTAAAATAGTTCTAAATCTAGTTAATTTCTTTTCAACATCTTCTTTTTTAATTTTTGCAACACATCTTTCAGATTGAACTAAAATAATTTCACTGACACCAAGTTCAGTGGCTTTTTGTAAAACTAAATCTAGTTTATCTCCTTTAGGTAAACAATATAAAAGAGTAACTGGATTTTTAAGTTCGTGGTCTTCGTCAAGTTTATTAACGACTACTACATCAAGAGGATTAAACGCCTTAATTTCACATAAAAATACTTCATCATTAAAACAAGCAGTTACTTGATCACCGACCTGCATTCTCATAACTTTTTCAATGTGACGAATTTGATCTTTATCAAGTTCTAAATGTCCATCAACAATGTTACTAACAAAATATCTTTGCATAAATAAGGCTCCTTTGCCCCTTGAGTATATCATAAGTCAAACAATTTATTAATTGTTTACATAAAAAAGATGTAGGTTTGACCCTACACCTTTAAATGTTTACTTTTGCTGAAAAACAAATTGGTCACCTTCATAAGTTACTTTAATAGTAGTCTTTGGAGGAATCTTTCCACTTACTAAAGCTTTAGCAAGAGGAGTTTCAATTTGACTTTGGATATATCTCTTTAATGGTCTAGCACCATAAACTTTATCAAAGCCTTGTGAGATAATTGTATCCATTGCTTTTTCATCAAGTTCAAGATGTAATTCCATCTTTTCAAGACGTCTTTCAAGTTCATTAATAAACTTGTTAACAATCTTCTTAACAACAGAGTCATCAAGAGAATTAAAGTAAACAATATCATCGATTCTATTTAAGAATTCAGGTTTAAAGTGTGCTTTTAATTCACCTTCTACTAACTTCCTATTTTCAGGAGTATTTCCATCAAGTAAATACTGTGAACCAATATTAGAAGTCATGATAATAATTGTGTTTTTAAAATCAACTACTCGGCCTTGAGAATCAGTAAGTCTACCATCATCAAGAACTTGTAATAAGATATTGAAAACATCAGGGTGAGCTTTTTCAATTTCATCAAGTAAGACGATAGAATAAGGTTTTCTTCTAACAGCTTCTGTTAATTGTCCGCCTTCTTCATATCCTACATATCCTGGAGGGGCACCAAGCAATCTAGAAACACTGAATTTTTCCATATATTCAGACATATCGATACGAATAATTTGTTCTTCGCTATCAAATAAGTTCTGTGCTAAAGATTTAGCAACTTCAGTTTTACCAACCCCTGTAGGACCTAAGAATAAGAATGAACCGATAGGACGATTTTCATCATTAATACCTGCTCTAGATCTAATAATCGCATCAGTAACTCTTTCAAGAGCATCGTCTTGACCAATAACACGTTTACCAAGATTATCTTTTAAAGCAAGTAATTTACTTGATTCACTTTGTTTTAATTTAGAAACTGGAATACCTGTCCATTTTGCAACAACTTCTGCAATATTTTCTTCTTTAACAATTTCATCAAGCATCTTTTCATCTTGAGGATTTTCCTCATTATGTTTAATTAATTCTTCTAAATGAGGAATAACTGAATATTTAAGTCTAGATGCTTCTTCATAATTACCTTTAGAAATTGCAGCATCATAGTCAAGATGTGCCTTCTGTAAATCAGTTTTTGCACTCTTAGCTTCTTGTAATTCTTTCTTTTCTTTCTGCCATTTAGCAGTAAAACTATTTTGTTGTTCTTTTAAATTTGCAAGATTCTTATCAAGTTCTGCAAGTCTCTTCTTAGAAACTTCGCTTTCTTCTTTAGATAAAGAAATTCTTTCAATTTCAAGTTGAGCAATCTTACGATTGATTTCATCAAGTTCAATTGGTAAAGAGTCAATTTGCATTCTAACTGCAGAACATGCTTCATCAATTAAATCGATAGCCTTATCAGGTAAGAATCTATCAGTAATATAACGATTAGAAAGAACTGCTGCACTAACTAATGCTGAGTCAAGAATTTGAACACCATGATGGTTTTCATAAGAATCCTTTAAACCTCTTAAAATAGAAATAGTATCTTCAACTGTTGGTTCACCAACTTGAACTTTCTGCATTCTTCTTTCAAATGCTGGATCTTTTTCAATATATTTACGATATTCATCTAGAGTTGTTGCACCAATACAATGTAAATCACCTCTAGCAAGCATTGGTTTAAGTAAGTTAGCAGCGTCCATTGCACCTTGATTACGTCCTGCACCAATTAATGTGTGGATTTCATCAATAAACATAATGATTTTACCTTCAGATTTAGTAATTTCATTTAATGTCGCTTTTAATCTTTCCTCAAATTCACCTTGATATTTAGCACCTGCAATTAAAGAACCTAAATCAAGTTCATAAATAATTTTATCTTTAAGTGAGAAAGGTACATCACCCTTAAAAATTCTCCATGCTAAACCTTCGACAATTGCAGTTTTACCTACACCAGGTTCACCAATTAAAACAGGGTTATTTTTAGTTTTTCTAGATAAGATTTGGATGACTCTTCTAATTTCTTCATCTCTACCAATAATAGGATCAATCTTACCTTGTGCCACTTCTTTAGTTAAGTCTCTACCATATTTAGTTAAGACTTCATATGTTTCTTCTGGATTTGTAGATGTCACTTTCGAATTACCTCGTATTTCTTTAATCGCTTTTTCAGCGTTTTTCTTATTAAAATTAGGGATATTTAATAATTTATTAATAATAGAATGTTTAGAATCAAATATTGCTAGAATTAAGTGTTCAACTGATATATATGAATCTCCATAACTCTTTCTATAATTATCAGCGTTCTTAATCATATTAGAGACATCTACTGATAAATATAAATTATCCACATTGTTACTCTTAGCTTTAGAAGCAATAAAGCCATCAATAACATCAGTAAATGTTTTTACATTAACGTTGATTTTACCTAAAACATTCTTAAGCATTGAGTCACTAGTATCAAGCATAGCTTTAATAACGTGAGGTACATCAATTTCTGCACTATATGCATCTTTTGCAATCTCACTAGATTTATTAATGATACTAATAACTTTTTCAGTCATGTTATTTTCCATAATACACCACCACCTTTTTTAGCACTCTTTCTCTCTAAGTGCTAATTATATTATAATTCACTTTTTAGCACTGTCAACTGTTGAGTGCTAATAATTTATATTTTTTTCAATTTTCTTTACGCACGCGTAAGAATATAATGATATATAGGCCGGTTTAGCTTAGTCGGTAGAGCAACTGATTCGTAATCAGTAGGTCACGAGTTCGATTCTCGTAGCTGGCACCAAAATAAAAAAACACCCGATTATCGAAAAAATAACCGGGTTTATTTTTACCAAGTTGCGCCAAAGGGAATGCAAGTTAAAGACATTAATTTAAAACATTGTTTTCCAAATGGAATTCCAATAATTGTGATACATAATATACATCCAACAATTAAATAATATGTAGCACTTTCAATTCCACTAAAAATTAGCCAAATAACATTTGCAATTGGGTGAGCAGCAAAATCTACTTTAATTGTTTTACCAAATGGGAATAAAACAAATCTTGCAACTTTGAATAATTGTAGGCCAAATGGAATACCTACAATTGTAATGCACCATAAAATTCCAAGTACGCAATATCCTAATGCAGTCCATAGACCAACTAGAATAAACCATAAAATATTACCTATTAATTTCATATCTCCTCCAAATCTAAGGTAAATATTAATATAAATAGGCCAAAAATAGTAGCATAAACACCCAAAAAATGTGAAATATTTGCATTTTAATAATAATTCTTTTATTATTAGTATTGCGCGATATGTGCATTTGAGGTGGATATATATGGAAAAACCAATTGTCGCATTAATTTATGACTTTGACAAAACACTTGCAACAAACGATATGCAAGCATTCTCTTTCATTCCTAATTTAGGTATGACTGAAAAAGAATTCTGGGGAGAAACAGCTGAATTCTCTGATAGAACAGGTACTGAATCAGTTCTTGCTTACTTACACACAATGATTAAAGAATGTCAGGAAAGAGGCATCCCTCTAACTAAGACTTATTTAAATTCATTAGGTAAGGATGTTAAATTCTATGAAGGTGTAACTACTTGGTTTAAACGTATTAATGAATATGCAGATTCTATTGGCATTAAAGTAGAACATTACATTATTTCTTCTGGTAACAAGGAAATTATTGAAGGTTCTTCAATCGCTAAAGAATTTAAAGCTGTATATGGATGTGAATTCTTATACAACAGATTTGGAGTAGCATACTATCCAAAGAACATTATTAACTACACTTTAAAAACTCAATACTTATGGAGAATTTCTAAAGGTGTTAAAGATGTCACAGATGATAAATCAGTTAATAGCCGTGTAGTAGATAAACATGTTGAATTCAGAAATATGATTTATCTAGGCGATGGATTAACTGATATCCCATGTATGACAGTTGTTAAAGAAAAAGGTGGTAAAGCTATTGCAGTTTACCAACCAAACAAGAAAGATGTTGTTGAAAAATTACTTGATGACAACCGTGTTAACTACGTTTGTAAATCTGACTTTAGAGCAAACTCAACAATGGAAAAACTTGTTAAGTTAATCTTAGATTCTATTTCAATTACTGAAAAGTTATTAGAAAAAGAAAATAACGCTAACGTATAATATCAAGGCTGATTTATTCAGCCTTTTTTGATTCTTAAAATTTTAATGTTATAATATTTTTAGGTAATTTATGAAAGAATCAAGGAAGAAAAAAATAATTATTATTGGAGGAGGAATATCTGGTTTAACAGCAGGTATTTATGCTTTAGATAACGATTTTGATGTCACTATATACGAGAAACATTATATTCCAGGAGGTCAATGTACTGGATGGACTCGTAAAAACATTGAAATAGATGGATGTGCTCACTGGATTGTTGGTACAAATCCTAAAAGCGATCTTTTCCCTTTATGGAAACATATTGGAGCATTTAACGAAAACACATCTTATTTCCAAACTGAATATTTCTCTAAATTTGATTTTGATGGAAAACTAATTACTCTTTGGAAAGATATTTATAAACTCTACGCTGAACTTGTTAGACTTGCTCCAGAAGATAAGAAAAGAATTAGGCAATTTATTAGATGGATAAAAGCATATCAACATGTAAGAATCCCAGTTAATAAACCTCTTGATAAAATGAATTTATGGGAAATTACTAAATTCGGTTTAGATTTTTTACCTATGCTTTATCCTTATCTAAGAGCAAAACATTTATCTTGCAAAGATTATGCGAAAAAATTTAAAAATAAAAATCTTCAATTCATTTTTGAAAACACATTATCTGAAAACTATAATCTCCATTCATTATTATATGTTTTACAAGCATTAACTATGTCTGATACTGCAGTTATCAAAGGTGGTTCATTACAAGTAGTTAGAAACATCCAAGATAAATACTTATCTCTAGGAGGAAAACTCTACTGTAATAAAGAAGTTAAATCTATCATCATCGAAAACAATGTCGCAAAAGGTGTGGTATTTAAAGATGATACTAAAGAATACGCCGATTACATCATTGGAGCTTGTGATGTCCATCACATCTTATATGATTTACTAGACGATAAATATACTGATTCATATTTCAAGAAAAGATTTGATAACAACACTGTTTACCCATTAAGTACTGGAATTCTTGTTTCATTTAAAGTTACTAAAGACATTTCTTCTTATCCAAAGATGATTGCATTTAAAATTAAACCATTTGAAATAGGAGGAATGCCAGTTCAATTCTTATCAGTTAGAAACCATTCATACACGAAAGAAAATAGTTCTGATCCTACAACTTTAACTGTATTAATTGGTACTAATGAACTAGTCTATACATATTTCAAATCATTTAAGACTAAAAAAGAATATTTAGAAGCCAAAAATGAAGTAGGTAAGAAAGTAGAAAAATATGTTCAAGAATATTTCTCTCTAAATGAAAAAGAATGTGAATTAATTGATATAACTACCCCATTAACATATGAAAGATATACTAATGCATATCATGGTTCTTACCAATCATATATTACTACCGCTAGATCACATGGACTTATGCGAAGCGGAATACTTGGCGGCCTTAAGAACTTCGTATTATCTGGTCAATGGTTAATGCCTCCAGGAGGATTACCAATTGCTTTATTTACTGGTAAACACGCAGTATATAGGTTATGTGGCTTTGAACACAAGAAATTTATAAATAAAGAAAAAGAAGATTAATAAAAGGAGTTAACTAGCAATTATTAACTCCTATTTTTGTAATTTTAAATTATTATTTTGTACCGAAGATTCTATCTCCTGCATCACCTAAACCAGGTAAGATATAACCAACATCATTTAAGTGATCATCTAATGCTGCTAAATAGATATGAACATCTGGATGAGCTTCTTCAACAGCTTTAACCCCTTCAGGAACACCAACTAAGCACATTAAACGGATATTTTTGTATCCTCTCTTCTTAACCGCATTAATTGCAGCAATTGCGCTTCCTCCAGTTGCAAGCATTGGATCAACAATAACTACTAATGGATTATCGACAACTGGTAATTTGAAGTAATATTCATGTGGTTCAAGAGTTTCTTCATCTCTGAACATACCAATATGACCAATTCTAGCAGTTGGAATCATATTTCTAACTCCATCAACCATACCAATACCTGCTCTTAAGATTGGAGCAAGAATAATTTTTTGTGAAAGTTTCTTTTTTGGTAAGACTGCACCAGTAGGTGTTTTAATCTTAACATCTGAATCGAAAGTTTCGACATCTTTGAAAACTTCAAAAGTCATTAAAGAACCAATTTCATCTAAGTTTTCTCTGAATTCTTTTGATTTTGTGTTTTCGTCTCTCATGATAGAAAGCTTAACATCAATTAATGGGTGTTTGACAATAGTTAACATAAATACCTCCTCCTATTGTTTATGTAGATTTTAATTATCATTTTCATCACTTGGCAAGTAGACAAATATACTAGTCTCTTCCATGATTTTCCCGATATCATCATAGTCTAATGGATAACGTAACTGCTCATTAAAGTTCATTAATTTCTTCTTATCGTTATAAGCAATGTAATTAATATCTTCTCCTGCAAACTTGTACATGAGAGTTACTCCATCTTCTAGATATTTCTTTGCTTCTTCAATATTCTGTACTCTAATCATAATTTCGACAAAATAAAAACTCCACGAGGGAGTTAATTATTGAATATTAAAGAAGAGAATTCTAAAAGAAGCATCATTTCTTGATGATTTAATCATATCAGTGCGTTTAACAATTAATCTCTTCATCTTTTTTCTCCTAGTAAAAAGTATATCACTGATGATAAAAAAAGAAAGAGTAAAGCGCTTACTTTACTCTACAATCATAAATTTTATTTTAATTTTGATAAGTATGAAACAGCTTGTAATGCCGCAACAGAACCTTCACCAACTGATTTTGCTACTTGATAAGGTAATCCAGTAATATCACCTGCTGCATATAAGCCAGGTAAATTAGTTTCTTGTTTTCTATTTACTACAACATGTGCTCCATCAGTAGTAAGTCCTGGAACTAGGCGAGAAGCAAAGACTTGTTCTCTTAAGACGAATACTCCGTCTGCACTATATTCTTTTTCACTAGTAACAAGAATAGAAACATCATTTTCTCTTCTAATTTCTAAAGGTCTACCGGAAATTAATTCAACCTTATCGTTTAAATGAACTTCATCCTTGTATGTAGGTAAATAATAGACTTTTTCAGCGACTTCTGAAAGGAAGTTTGCTTCTTCCTCTTCACAAGGAGAATAGCCTACTACAATCGCTGTTTTCCCTTTATATAATGGAGCGTCACATGTGGCACAATACGAAACCCCTCTACCTAAGAATTCTTCTTCACCTTTTAAAGGTTTAGCCATAACTACTCCAGTAGCAAGAATGACTGTAGAAGCTTCATACATTACTTCTTTACCTTGGATAATAAAATAATTACCCATTGCATAAACGCTTTGAACTTTATCTTCTGTAACTTCAATATCTAGGAGACTTAAATGATTTTGGAAAGCAGAAATAAGTTCTTGGCCAGTAAGTTTACCAACACCTAAATAATTAGAAATTTCTTCAAATTTTCCAACTTTAGAAGAAAGCTTCTTATCGCCAAATAAAATAATATTCTTATTTCTATTTTTCGCGGTGATAGCAGCTTCAAGTCCTGCAGGACCAGTTCCAATAATCGCGATATCAAATCTTTCCATATTTTCGCCTCCTAATTAACTAACTACACGTTAGTTCCTATATTATTATTTAATTAAAAGTTCTTCAACTGCTTTTCTTAATTCGTTTAAGTCTTCAGTAGGTTCAAATCTTCTAACTACATTTCCTTCTTTATCAACTAAGAACTTAGTAAAGTTCCATTTGATATCAGGATTCTTTTTATAATTTCTATCTCTGATTTTCATAAATGCTTTAAACATTGTTGAACCTTTACCAGTAAAGCCTTTAAAGCCTTGTTTTTCCTTTAAGAAAGTAAATAATGGTAAAGCATTTTCTCCATTAACATCACTCTTTTTAAATTGATCAAATTGAGTCTTATATTTTAAAGTACAGAATTCATGAATTTCATCATCGCTTCCTGGTGCTTCACCTAAGAATTGATTACATGGAATATCAATGATTTCTAATCCTTTATCGTGTAAATCTTCATACATCTTTTCAAGTGGTTCATAATGAGGAGTAAAACCGCATCCTGTCGCAGTATTAACAATAACCATTACTTTCCCTTTATATTCTGATAAAGAAAATTCCTCACCATTTCTTTTTGTAAGTTTAAATTCGTAAATATTTGCCATAACAAATCTCTCCTTTGTTATCATTCTAATATTAAACAAAATATTGATTTGTGTGAAAGTCACAAAAAAAGGAGTTAAGACTTCACACAAGATTATCTTCTATATCGTTCAATATCTTTCTCAGAAATTTGGTGTAATATTTACGGAAAATATGCAATGCAACTGCAAATTTTAAGAGAGTGGTAAACATGATAAATAGAAGAATTGTTGAAACTATTAAGGATGCAATTAAACATTATCCAGTTGTTTTACTGACAGGTCCAAGACAAATTGGTAAGTCTACATTACTATATGAGTGGATTAAAGGGGATACTTATTCATATGTTAGTCTAGACGATAAGTTAGAATTGGCTATAGCTAAGTCTGATCCTAAAACTTTTTTATCCATACATAAAGCTCCATTAATCATCGATGAAGCTCAAAAGGCACCAGAATTGTTTCCTGTTATTGAAAAGATTGTTAACGAATCAAGATTGAAACTTGGTAATAAGGAAAGTAATGGAATGTATATATTATCTGGTTCTCAAATAAAACAATTATTAGATGAATCTAGTGAATCATTATCTAGAAGAGTAGCAATTTTAGATATGATGAATTTATCTATGAGTGAAATTTATAATCGTGAATCAAGATTGTTTGATACTGATATTTCTGCCTTATCAAAAAGAATTAGCATTAATTTAAATGAAACTGGAATTTTTAGATATATTGTAAGAGGTTTTTCCCCGGACTATATGATGATCCAGATTCAAAAACATCAATGTTTTATTCATCATATATAACTACATATCTAGAAAAGGATTTAAAAGATTTAATAAATATTAAAGATGAAGTAAAATTTATAAATTTCTTAAAGATACTAGCATCAAATACTGGAGAAGAACTAGTATATGATAATTATTCAAAACAAGTAGGAGTTTCAACAAACACTATAAAATCATGGGTTAGTGTATTAGTTAAAACTGCAGTTATCTATTTAGTAGAACCATATAATGAAGAATCAATTGTTAAACGTGTAATTAAAAGACCAAAGATGTATTTCTTTGATACAGGTCTTGCAGCTTATTTATGTGGAATAGATAGTTCTGAAACATTACAAAGAAGTTTCTTGAAAGGAAGATTCTTTGAAACTTTTGTATTTAATGAAGTAAGAAAATCTTTTATGAATGAAGGATTAATGCAAAAACTATATTATTATAGAGATGCCGATCAAAATGAAATTGATTTAGTTTTAGTTAGAGATGCATCAATGTCATTAATTGAGATTAAATCAGGACAAGAATTTAATGCATCTTCAACAAAAGGGTTTAAGAAATTAGCTGATACTAAATTTAATAAGAAAAATAATGTGATTATATGTACTGCAGATAAGATATCTATTTTAAATGATGGCACATATATAATTCCTGTTGTTGCAATATGATTATATAGAAATATTTAATGTTAGATTTGTTAGACAAATTAATTTCTAGACGAAATGAATCAAAACAGTAATAGAGGTACTAAATATAGAGTTAGGCTTATTTCGTTTATGAAAAAACAGCTTCAGAACTATTAATTCTGGAGCGGTTTTAATATCCTTATGATGTCTCCGATGCGATTTGAACGCACGACCTTTCGCTTAGGAGAGATTGCTCTCTCCTATAAATTAGATACTTACTTTTTCAAAATTCTTCGCACTTAAAATATATGTAATCCAAGTTAATAATATAGAAATAACAATTCCCGCGGCAAAGACACTTAAATCTATAATCAACTTGAGAGTAGGATCTTGAATTAAGTTAACAAAGCAAGAACCACCTTGTGCTGCACCAAGTAAAAACATAGCTCCAAATAAAGAAACTAATTGAGGTGCAGTTAATTTCTTAAGAGGATCTTTATAATACCATGGATATAAAATTAAATTATGAATACTAAATGCAACAAGTGCTAAGCCAAACACTGAGAAGTTTGGAGCAATTACTGAATTATACACATCTTCTCCTTCACCAGGTAAAAATTTAAAAACATAAAATTTTAAAAGAGCACATACTGCACCAATAGCCATAGCAAGTAGTTCAATAAATACCCCAACAAAGAGTTTACCAAATACTACATCACTCTTCTTAATTGGAAGAATTAAAGAATATTCAATATCTCTATTTGCAAGTGCACGTGGAAAGATAACTGATATACCCGATAAGACATAAATGAAAGCAACCGCAATTGGCCAATTTGGAATAAGTACACAAAGTCCTCCAATAATCGCGAAAACTAAAGATTGACCGTAAAGACAAAGCTTTAATTCTTTTTTCATAATTTGTTTCTTCATCTTACTCACCTCTTTCTAACGCAACCATAATTTCTTCAAGTGTTGCTTTTCTCTTTTCAAAGATTTCATCACTAAAGAGTTTTTCATCTTCTTTTTTAATGACACCTTCAAATTTACCTAAACGATCTTTGTAATAAATACATTTTCCAAATAAGGATTTATCAATACCTTCTTTAGTTGAAGATACGTGAGCATATCCTTTTTCAAAATTAGTAACTGTTGTCGCACTTAGAATTCGTCCGTTCTGAATATAAACAATATCATCTGCACATTTTTCTAAGTCAGAAATAACATGTGTTGAGAATAAGATTGAATGTTCTCCATCACTAACTAAATCCATGAAGATATCAAGTAATTCATCTCTAGAAACTGGGTCAACTCCTGATGTAGGTTCATCAAGAATTAAAACCTTCGCGCCATGGCTTAATGCAATTGATAAACCATATTTAACTTTCATACCAGATGATAATTCTTTAATTTTCTTTTTTTCATCAAGATTAAACAGTTTCAAATATTTTTGATATGTATCTTCTTCCCAATTTGGATAAAAAGTTTTAGTAACACTAGTTAAGCTTTTAATTGTACTATTTGGATAATATTCAGCTTCACCAAAAAGTAATCCGATTTCACTTTTGAAT
>OCVV011178177.1_pt1 | contig 19913 bp, 17 predicted proteins | sample 1539721 | NCBI WGS metagenome assembly OCVV01 (sample SAMN02144230, study PRJEB22623) | gut metagenome | biome: sheep rumen | host: Ovis aries | place: New Zealand
CGCTCTCGGTGCATTCTCTACAGGTATCGGCTCGACCGATATGTGCGCAGGCATGGCTAAGGGCAAGACATGGTTCAAGGTACCCGAGGCAATCAAGTTCAATATCGTAGGCAAGCTTCCCAAGTGGAGCTCCGCTAAGGACGTTATACTCCACATTATCGGAATGATAGGTGTTGACGGCGCTCTGTACAAGTCTATGGAGTTCTCCGGTGAGGGACTTATAAACCTCAGCATGGAGGACAGACTGTGTATGGCTAACATGGCTATCGAGGCCGGAGGAAAGAACGGTATCTTTGCAGTTGATCAGGTAACGCTTGACTACTGCAAGGACAGAGTAAAGAAAGAATTCAAAATTTACGAGGCAGACCCCGATGCAGAGTACTCGGCAGAGTACACCATCAACCTCAGTGAGATAAAGCCTACAGTTGCTTTCCCTCATCTGCCCGAGAATACAAAGACCTTTGATGAGTTCGGCAAGATCAATATAGATCAGGTGGTTATCGGCTCATGTACAAACGGAAGGATCGAGGACATGAGAGCCGCTGCCGAGGTGCTCAAGGGCAGAAAGGTCGCAAGAAACGTAAGATGCATAGTTATTCCCGCAACGCAGGACATTTATATGAAGTGCATTGAAGAGGGTCTTACAAAGATATTTATTGACGCAGGCTGCGCAGTATCTACTCCGACCTGCGGACCGTGTCTCGGAGGACACATGGGTATACTTGCAAAGGGCGAAAGAGCCGTTGCAACTACTAACAGAAACTTTGTAGGCAGAATGGGAGACCCCGAATCAGAGGTTTATCTCGCATCGCCTTATGTAGCAGCAGCGTCCGCTGTTACAGGAACTATCACTCAGCCAATGGAACTTATGGACTAAAAACTAAAACAGCTTTCCGGGAGGGGGCACATATAAAATGAAAAATTATCTGAGCGTTATTTTCCATGATTCTATTTTAAGTCTTATTACAAAGAAGTACGGCACCAAACTTAATGACTCTCAGAAGGAAGATAAAGCAGATGAGTTTATAAGAATACTTCACGATCAGAATGCATTCACCTGTGATCAGACACAGGCGATAATAGACAAGAAGGGTTTAACAAACTACATGGCTACACAGGTAGACGGTAAGCCCGTTTTTGCACTGACCAAGGAAGGAATGTTCCATAAAGTAAAGGTGTGCTACTTCATCACCAGAATTAAAGAAGAGCCCAATACCGAATATCTTGAGCAGATCTATGACGAGCTCAGACAGCAGGCAAACGGCACAAATGTGTTCGGCTCTAAGGATTATAAGAATTAATAACTCAGGAAGGAATAATCATCATGAATGCTAAAGGAACTGTACACAAGTACGGAGATAATGTGGATACCGATGTTATTATACCTGCAAGGTATCTTAACACCGCTGATATGAACGAGCTTGCAAAGCACTGCATGGAGGACATCGACATTGACTTTGCAAAGAACGTAAAGCAGGGCGACCTTATCGTCGCAGAGGCAAATTTTGGCTGCGGCTCATCAAGAGAGCACGCTCCCGCAGCTATCAAGGCAAGCGGAGTTTCCTGCGTAATAGCAAAGACCTTTGCCCGTATCTTCTACAGGAATGCTATAAATATCGGACTTCCGATCATCGAGTGTGAAGAGGCTGCCGAAAAGATACAGAACGGCGATGAGGTCGAGATAGACTTCGATACAGGTGTTATTACCAACCTCACCAGGAATGAGACCTATCAGGGACAGTCATTCCCGGAATTTCTCATTAATATAATCAACAAGAACGGTCTCCTCAATTCTCTGAAGGAGCAGTAAAAAATCAAGGGAATACGTTTGATCGTGTTCCCTTTTTGTCACCGCCGAGAGGAGGGCTTTTATGGAGCTGTTTGACAGAGACGACCTGAAAAAAGCGCTGGTGTTTCTGCTGCCTATACTTCTGGTTGTTGTGATCATCATATTCTCTGCAAGGCTTCCGTCATCTGACAAGGATAAAAAAGACGAAAGCAGCAGCAAGGGATACAACTACGGCAGCGGTACCATGCCGTTTACGCTGACTATAAACGGCACAAGAGCTGACCTTGTATGGAGCAATAAAAAGCTCTTAAGCGTATGCGGAAATGATTTCTCTTCCGAAAGCACAAATAACCCTAATGTTGTGCTTTCAGCTTACCCCGAGGAGACCGAAGACAGACTCTCTTCCAGAACATTTACGATCAACAACCCAAACTATAACGGTTCGGCTGTTGAGTTCCCTCAGGGCTTTACTCTGGCTGAAAGTGAGCAGACAATAAGCGAGGCGCTGTCGCCTGACTGTATAAGAGAAAAAAGCAGCAACAGATGCTCATATTACCGTGAGTATTTCCTTGACGGCAAGGAGATCGACTACTCTCAAATGGATTACTCAATTGCTGCCGATGAGGGCGCTTACATGACGGCAATGCTCAAGGGCGAGGTCTGCGAGCTATATTGCAGAGATCAGCTCTCCGAGGGCAATGCTAAAATATGTACCTGCATAACTATAACTACCGCAGAGGAAAAATGCGATTCCTGCACAATAGAGATCATTACACCGCAGGAGCTTGTAATAGACGAAGGAGGATATTAATATGGAAAAGAAAATCACAGTAATCAGGGGCGACGGTATCGGTCCCGAGATAGTTACAGAGGCAATTAAGGTACTCGACAAGGTGTGCGAAAAGTTCGGTCACAAATTTGAGTACACAGATATACTTATGGGCGGCTGCTCAATTGATGCCTGCGGAGTGCCCCTCACTGATGAGGCAGTAGCTACAGCCAAGGCCGCTGATGCAGTGCTTCTCGGTGCCATCGGAGGAAACACATCTACATCTCCGTGGTACAAGCTTGAGCCAAAGCTCAGACCCGAGGCAGGACTTCTGAAAATAAGAAAGGAGCTCGGTCTGTTTGCAAACCTCAGACCTGCAGTGCTTTTTGATGAGCTCAGAGATGCCTGCCCTCTCAGAGAAGAAACCGCTGCAAAGGGCTTCGATATGATGATGATGAGAGAACTGACAGGAGGACTGTACTTCGGTGCAAGAAAGACCGAGGTAGTTGACGGCCTTGAAACTGCTACGGACACCCTTGTTTACAACGAGAACGAGATCAGAAGGATCGCAGTAAAGGGCTTTGATATAGCTATGAAGAGAAGAAAGAAGGTCACAAGCGTTGACAAGGCTAACGTGCTTGACTCTTCAAGGCTCTGGAGAAAGGTTGTAAACGAGGTCGCTAAGGACTATCCGGAGGTTGAGCTTGAGCATATGCTCGTTGACAATGCGGCTATGCAGCTTGTGCGTGACCCTGCTCAGTTTGACGTAGTGCTCACCGAGAATATGTTCGGTGACATTCTCTCCGATGAGGCTGCTATGGTTTCGGGTTCACTCGGAATGCTTGCTTCGGCATCGCTCAATGACACTAAGTTCGGCCTTTATGAGCCAAGCCACGGCTCAGCACCCGACATTGCAGGTCAGGACAAGGCTAACCCGATAGCTACTATCCTCTCCGCTGCTATGATGCTCAGATACTCCTTCGATATGGACAAGGAAGCCGATGCAGTTGAGGCAGCAGTTGCTCAGGTACTTAAAGAGGGCTTCAGGACAGGAGATATAAGCTCAGAGGGCTGCACCGTTGTCGGCTGCAGAAAGATGGGCGACCTGATAGCTGAGCGTATCTAAATAAAACATCTTTACGTAATTTCAGGGAGAGCGTAATGTACTACTATATCTATGCAATGACCGATAAGGGCAATTATCGGGAAATCAATGAGGACTGCGTGCTCATTGACCATGAGGTCAAGAGCTCGGGCAGCCGTGATGCCTGCGTTTCAGCACCGTTTATTACAGCAGTCTGCGACGGTGTCGGCGGCGAGAATGCAGGAGAGCTTGCTTCAAAGCTCTGCCTTGCACACTTGGCGGCGCTTGACTACAGCTCCTCGGTTGACCTTAAAAAGACCGTTACAAACATACATAACAAGATAAAGCGTCAGGGCGTGCGCACTGAGGGCTCTGCCAATATGCAGACTACGCTCTGTGCCCTTGCAGTTGATGAGCAGGGACGGGCTCTCTGCATAAATGTCGGAGACAGCAGAATGTACCGCTATGTAAACGGCACTGTCAGACAGATATCCACTGACCAGTCCTACGGGCGGTATCTTTACGATCACGGAAAGATAGAGAAAATGTCCGACCTTGACCCGCAGCAGGCAAATGCGATAATATCCTCAGTCGGAAGCACCGTAAATGAGCCGACTATTGACATTATACCGATAGTATCAGGCTTCGGAAAAGAACCCGACGATATGATACTGATAACCTCTGACGGCTTTTCCGACTGCGTATCTCCCGAAGAGATAGAAATCGGAATGGAGCTTGATATCCCGATAGCAAAAAAGCTGAGCGCACTGTTTCATCTTGCACTCAAAAACGGCAGTACGGACAACCTCTCGGTAATAGGCATAAAGCCCTATATTGATGAAGAGGAGCTTAAAATCCTCACTCAGAGGGACACAGTCGCAGGGCTTGTTAAGGTTGAGAACTCCACTATGGAAGAGATCGAGCCAGATAAAGCAAACGTGCAGATAGAGAACACCTCGGAGATAGCCCTTGAGATAAAGGAGATAGCTTCCTCAATACCGACAGGCGAAATCTCAGATACCGTATCTGATTCATCTGCGCCTGATGAAGTTACCAAGGAGTTTGCTCCAATAAGGGAGCTTCCGAAGGAAGAGCAGAAGAGATCCGAGCCTGTTTCGGAGCCTGCTCCCGAGCCGAAGCCTGCTAAGAAAAAACTCAGAACAAAGGCGGACACGGCAGAAGAGCTGAAAAAAATGCTTCTCTCCAGCCTTGATGACCTGAACAAGATATGAGTGCTCGCCGCAAGGGCAGGGAAAACCCTGCACCAATACGCGACGTACCTTTGTTTAGGATTTTTCACTCCTTGAACGCGGAGATAGATAGTGCGAAACTATGCCTCGTCAGGTCTGGACATTACGTCCAGACAGCCTCGGCTGGATTAGGGGGATAGGGCTTCGCCCTATGTACCCACTAGGGCTACGCCCCTGACCCCTTTTATTTGTGTGATGTGTGATGTGTGATATTACGATTTCTCAAACTGTAGGGTTGCACAAAAATCTCTGTTGAAAATTGTGCAAATATACGTTTTATATTTTAATTTGATAATATTCCAGCAATTGTTGGCAGGGAAAACCCTGCACCAATACGCGTCATAGTTTAGCTTAGGCTTCTATTGCCTTGAACGCGGAAATAGTTAGTGCAGAATTAACAAAATTAAACTTTCTATTTTGTGCAACCCTACAGTTCAAAAAAATGAAATATCACACATCACACATCACACGAAAAGCCCACTCCGAAACGAAGTGTGCTCTGCTTGTTGCAAAAGTTCTCTTAAAAGGGGTCTGGGGCGATAGCTCCAGTGGGGCAAATGGGGCGAAGCCCCTTCCTCCCACACCGCCCGAGGCGGTGACGAGCGAAGCCGAGGAACACGCCGAGGGCTGATTCTGCACTATTTTGAGTTTATCGACAGACTGAGAGCTTCACCAAAACGGTGAAGCTCTCTTTTTTATGACCATTTCTCGATAAACTCTTCAATTGTATGCGTGTCCTTGTCACTTGGGTAGGTAACAAAGCCGTCAGAGCCGAAATCCTTCGCTGCCTTTATCACGTCATCAAGAGTATGCACTCTGCCCGATACGATGATATTTCTCTTCCACTCGGGGCTGCCCCACGAAGTAGTCTTGCAGTCAAAGTTCACAAAGCACCAGTCATCATCAAGCCTGTAAACCTCGGTCTGACGCATAACCTCTCCCGAGCCGTCCTCGATAGTCGCAATAAGAGTGCCCTCTCTCATATATTCATCTGTGTCATCGGGAATGTACAGCTGTTCCTGATCGGGATCTTCGACAGGCTCATCGACCAAAGGATCATCAATATCTGCAAGGTCAATATATTCCCAGCCCTCGTAATGCTCGTTCATAAGAGTGCCCTTAGGTATTGCCGCTATAAAAAGATCTCCCGTGAATGCCTCTGTGACCGTTTCAGTATCACCGGGTACCTTGCTGTCATTTGTGAATACAAATTCAAGCTTGTCCGTATCTACCACCAGTCCCCCGGGGCGAAGAAAATATCCGCCTGTGCTGTGCTCGTCATACTCGATGACATAATCGTACTCATCAAAGCCGCAATTGATGAACTCACCCTCGCAGCCGCCTGTATAGAACTCGGTATCTATAAACGACAGACCGTAATTTGACTTCACATATTTAAACTCGTCCTCAGTTCTGATGATGAACTTGTGCGAGCCGTTCATTTCGGGGATATAATCACTGTAGCCGTGCGTGACATAGTTTATCACTACCTGTGCATTACCGCTGTAGCGTGATAATTCGACATCAAACTGCTCACCATAACTTGAATAGTAGGTCTGAACATTTCTCTCATACAGGTCTTCCGAGCCGTCATCTATCACGACAGATGCCGCAGGGGCGTTTACCACGGTGCCCTTTGCCTTGCTGCCAATTCGTGAGGTCTTGCTGCCCGAGCTCTCATCTACGCTGCCGCAGGCGGTCAGAGCCGCAGCCAGCACACAAATAATTATAGCCTTTCTCATAAAAATACCTTCCTTTCCGAAGCGTTCTGTTATATATACGCTTTGGAAAGGAAGGATTTATGGCGTTATATTACACAAATATCGCTCGGAATTTTTGTAGATATTGCCTATTTCTTATCAAGAGCCTCTTCTATCCTCTTGATAACGGTTTTCAGAGCCTTGATACGGGCATACTTCTTGTCATTTCCCTCAATGATGACCCAGGGAGCATGTTCGGTTGAGGTGAGTTCCGTCATGCGGTCTATGTACTCCTCATAGATGTCCCACTTCTCACGGTTGCGCCAGTCCTCATCGGTGATCTTCCACTGCTTTTCGGGAGTGTTCTGCCTTTCGGTGAAGCGCTTTAGCTGCTCGTCCTTGTCGATATTTATCCAGAACTTGATAATAACTGCGCCCCACTCCGCAAGCTGAGCCTCAAACTCGTTTATCTCACGGTATGCCTGATCAACTCTGTCCTTCGGGGTAAGGCCCTCAATAGGCTCTACCATCACTCTGCCGTACCATGTGCGGTCAAAGATAGTGAAGTGGCCGTCATTTTCAAGCCTGTTCCAGAAGCGCCACAGATAATGCCTTGCAAGCTCACTTGGCTCGGGAGCTGCTATAGGCTTAACCTCATAGCCCCTTGGGTCGAGAGCTGCCGCCAGACGTTTGATGTTGCCGCCCTTTCCGCCTGCGTCCCAGCCCTCATAGCATACGATGACAGGCAGCTTCTTCTGGTAGCAGAGGTTCTGCAGCTTGAATAGCTTCTCCTGATATTTGTCGAGCTGCTCCTCGTATTCATCTTCGGTAAGGCTCTTGTTAAGGTCAACGTTTTTAAGCTTCGGTACCTGAACAGAACCAAAGCCCTCAAGTGCAGGGCTCACTGTCTCAAACTGAGCCTTCGGGATATATTTCTTCTTGTCCTTCTTAGCTTCAAGTGCTCCCTTTATGCTTCCTATGATAACCTCATAGATATCAAGTACAGCCGAGGTTTTCTCGTTAGCACCGATAACGCTCCACGGTGCATAGTCATAGTTTGTGGACTTGATCTGATCGTCATAGGTCTCCAAAAACTCATCGTAATGCTTTAGGTTGTATCTGTCCTTATCATCAACTCTCCACGCTGTTACCTTGGAGCTTTCAAGCTTCTTAATGCGCTTTTTCTGCTCCTCTTCCGTGATGTGCAGGAATATCTTTATTATAAGATAGCCGTCATCGGTGAGCTGCCTTTCAAAGGTAGCAATATCCGATAGCCTGCGCTTGTATGCCTTTTTGCTGAGGTTATCATACATCATTGCATTCAGACTGTCATGATACCAGCTTCTGTCATAGATAGTGAAGCGCCCCTTCATAGGTATAGCCCTCCAGAAGCGGTACATCCACGGCTTGCGCCTGTCGGTATCAGACGGATTTCTGACGGAAACAACCTCGAAAAATCTCGGGTCGAGAGCCTTTATCACCTGCGATATAAGCGAGCCCTTTCCTGCCGCCGACCAGCCGTCAAAGGTTATGATAACAGGCAGACCTGCATCTTTGATCTGAGTCTCCAGACGGGAAAGCTCCAGCCTTGATGCTTTTATCTTTTCAATAACATCAGATTTCCTTGTTTGTCTTTGTTCGATCTTTTTGAGCATGATAACACCCCTTTTGCATAATTTCGTTACATATATTATACTAGATATTATCACCAATGTATATAGTCATTTTTTACGATTTTTTATGCGATTTTTTGTTAATACGCAGTTCACAACCATAGTGTATAATAGTCATACATTCTTGCAGGAGGCTTAATAATGTCAAAGAATAAAGGAATACAGACTTCCGATAATATGATAAATGACGAGGACTACGAATACGAAAAAGAACTCGCAGAGCAGGAACGTGCCGCAAGAGAGCGTGAAAGACAGCTCTATGAGGAAGCCCTCGAAGAGAGAAAGCGTCAGGAAAAGGCAGCCGAAAAGGAGCGCGAGAAACGCCTGCAGGAGGAGCGCCTTGAGCTTATGAAGCTTAAAAGCGGTGTTATCTCCGAGGAGGAGTCCACTATAAAAGAGGTTCATGAGGAAAAGACCGAGCTTCACGGAAAGGCATGGCTTGCAAATTTTGTGTACCACTATAAGTTTATGATAATCTTTGTGGTGTTTATAATTGCAGTCACAACCTTTATTACTATAGATACTCTCAGGCGGGAAAAGGCTGACCTTACTGTTGTGCTTATCTCAAACAACGGGCTTGAAACAAGAGTTGAGGAGCTTGAAAAGTTCTTTGAGAAATACACCGAGGACTTTGACGGAAACGGCTATGTACACGTTGCTGTGATAGCTGCTCCGCAAGGGCCTGATACGGCACGGTACCTCGGACAGGACGTCAATAATACAAAGCTTATGGCTCAGCTTCAGGAGGGCAAGGCTATACTCTTTATCACCGACTCAAATACCGACGAGGAGTTCATGCAGCTTATGACACCTGCCCTGCCGCTGGACTTCCCTGACAGCAAGTATGTTGATGAGGACGGAATGAGCTGGAACTTCGGGTTCCTTGCAGATGAGCTCAAATATGCGAATATGCCGAATGATGTTCACCTTTCAATGAGGATACCTGCAGAAACCTTCGGAGACTCGAAGGAGACTATGCAGGAAAACTACAACAAGAGTATGAAGGTTTTCAGAGCTATGCTTGAGGATCTCGAGAAAAAAGCCGAGGAGACCAATGACAAGGGTCTTGAAACAGAACCCATAAAATATGATACAAGCTCATCGGAGAGCTCGTCAGACTCAAAAAAGGACAAATAATTGATATCCGCTGTACCGTAAATGTGCAGCGGATATATTTTTTTGCAGCACTTTTGCATACTAACACGGTAATATAATACTAAATTATAATATACAGAAAGAAAGTTTTGTTGTAATTCACATAAATTTTTTGAAAAAAGCCAAAAATATAAAAAAATTTCCAAGTTTAGGCTTCATTTCTGTTATATAAGTTAATTATTTGATATAACAATATTAAATTCTGTGATAATATTATACCAACGGCTAAGAAAGCCGCATCGAAAAAATACAGACCGAGGAAGGTCTGAGAAATTTGGAGGAATTTTACCATGAGAAGTATGAAGAAATTATTCGTAGGTATGACAGCAGCAGCTATCACAGCTTCATGTATGTCAATCAGCGCATTTGCAGCTACAAAGCTGACAGATGTAGTACACCCTGACGAGAACGACAAGACTATGAACGATGCTTACTATGCCATAGGCGCTATGGGCTACTTCATGAACAACGACGGCAAATGGAAGTGGAACAACGGTGACTGGTGCACATGGAACACTGAAAACAACGATGGCACTATCACTATCGAGTACAAGATCAACAAGGCGCTTACCGACACAACAATGTCCGACAAGGGCTCTCTCGGTGAGATGGGCGTCATGTTCTCTAATCTCGACAAGGCTTTTGAGACTGCCGGTGTTGATGTAGAGGCTCAGTATCCTCTTTCCGTAGAGGTCCTCGACGCAAGATTTGTAGCAGAAGACGGCACAGAGACCAAATTCAACGATCTGCTCGGCATCACAGAGATGCCTCACGATCCCGAGGGCGACATCAGATTCCACATCCGTCCTACTGACAGAGTAGACGAGACAACAGGCGAAGTTGTCGCAGCTGCTACTCCCGAGGTAGAGGGCTGGGATCAGGAAGGCGGCTTCAACGGCGGCACACTTTATATGACTATCGGACTCGGTGCTCCTGCGGCAGCAGGCGGAGATGAGAGCTCAAAGCCCGCAGATGAGTCCTCCAAGAAAGAGGACGACAGCTCCAAGAAGGCTGATGAGTCCAAGAAGGACGACAGCTCCAAGGCTGACACTACTGCTGCAAACACAACCAAGACTACAGGCACAACAACCACTCCTGCAGGCGGCGGAAGCGACAACACAGCTAAAGCAGCTCAGCCTGAAACAGGCGCTGCAGAGGGTCTCATATTTGCAGGTGTTGCACTTGCAGGCGCAGCTCTTGTAATCACTAAGAGAAAGTAATTCGATCGGAGGTACCTACTAATGAGATCAGGTAAACGTTTTGGTGCAGCTTTAGCTGCTATAATGTGTATAGCTGTTACAGCCTGCGGAAGCTCTTCTGACAGCTCGGGAGCAAGCTCCTCGATGCCTGAGAAGAAGCTCGACGAAAACCAGCAGGAGGTAGTTGAAAGACTTACCAATGATATGGTGACCAGAGACCTCAAAAACAACACTATTGAGTGGTTCTCCTTCTGGGATATTAACCCGACAGCTTCTGAGGATAAGGACATCGGTGTTGACCTGGCACTCTTCAAGGCCAAGTATGACGGTGTTATCAACTACAATCAGACAACATGGGAGAAAAAGTTTGACGATCTGGCAGCACTTATCATGTCTAACAAGTCGCCTGATTTCATAGGCGCTGACGATATGGATATGTTCCCTAAGGGAGCTATCAAGGCTATGATCGACCCGATCGATGACTATATTGACTTCTCGACTCCCCTTTGGGCAGATATGAAGTCCGCAGCAGACCAGTTCATGTTCCAGGGCAAGCACTATGTTGCAATCTCAAGAGTTGACCCCTGCTACATCTGGATCTACAATAAGAACACTATTGACGACTGCGGCTTTGACCAGCCTGCCGACCTCTTCCATGAGGGCAAGTGGAACTGGGATACTATGAGCGAGATGTGCGTAGAGTTCACCAATGCCGAGGAAGACAAGTTCGCTCTTGACGGCTGGTATTATGAGAATGCTCTTACACAGTCTACAGGGCTTCCGCTTATCAGCATGACTGACGGAAAGATCACTAACAACATTAGCGATCCTAAGCTTGCAAAGGCGCAGGATATGATGTACGAGCTCCAGAAGAACGGCGTTGTTTACCCGAAGCACGAGCATGAGTGGAAGGTAAGAGGCGACGTATTCGGTGAGGGTATCGGTTCAGGTCTTACACTGTTCTACCCGATCGGTCTCTGGGCTATTGAGGACGCTCCGTCCGTTACAAAGCCTTACGGCGACCTCTCTGCAGGCGACGTAATGTTCGTTCCTGTTCCTTGCTCCGCAGATTCCGACGCTCAGTATGTTCCTTCGAGAATTCACGGCTTCTGCATCTGCAAGAACGCTCCTAACCCCGAAGGCGTTGCAGCATTCCTTGACTGCACACGTTATGCCGAGACCGACGAGGCTGCAAGAAAGATCACTCTTGAGCAGTTCCAGAAGGACTACGGCTGGACAGACGAGATGATGGATATGCGTGAGGAGATATACAAGCTTGCTGCTGAGCACCCTGTATTTGAGTTCAGCCAGGGCGTATCAAAGGATCTCGCTAACCTTGCCGATAACGTAACCAAGGCTACAATGCACCCTGCAGAGCCTGAAACATGGAGCAGCGTGGTTGCATCAAATCAGGCAGCTATAGATTATCTTATCGATGAGGCACAGGAAGACTTAGGTTGATTTATCAGGATGAGAACTGCCGGATAAAAAATTACCCGTACTGACAGGTCTCAATCTTTGAATAATATCCTCCAAATACAATTGTGGGCTGCGGGCGGAGTGCGGATGGTACTCCGCCTGTATGCTTTGACAAGTTCGCGAAAGTGTGGTATACTATGATTACAAGTATAATGTATGCGCCGAAAGGAGTCTGGGGCATGAGCATAAATAAAGAGCTGTCTAACCGCCAATTCTTCCAGAGCGAAAATGACATTCATCATTCCCCTTATGAGAAGGAGCTTGAGTTTTACTCGGCTGTCAGAGACGGCGACCTTGATGCCGTCAACCGCACATACACTCCACTGGCAGTAGAAGGCTACGGAAGGATAAGCGAGGACAATATAAGGAATATTAAATATCACCTTATTATAACTGTTGCAATGCTGGCGAGGTTCTGCATAGAGGGCGGGCTCTCGTCTGAAACTGCATATACGATAAGTGATATCTATATCAATAAGATAGATGTCTGTCAGTCCGAAGAAGGGCTCAGACAGCTTCACCGTGATGTTATTATTGAGTACACAAAGAGAATGAAGACCGTCTCCGTAGGACAGGCTTACTCAAAGCACGTTCTTACCTGTATAGACCTTGTGTATGATAATATCTACAAGGGTGTAAGAGTGGGCGAGCTGGCAGATCAGCTGGGGCTTACTCCACAGTACCTGTCGAAGCTGTTTAAAAAAGAGGTCGGAATGAACATTTCCGATTTTATCATGACTAAAAGGATCAATGCTGCTGAGAATATGCTGAAGTTCTCCGACTATGACCCCATTGACATAGGAAACTACCTTTGCTTCAGCTCGCACAGCCACTTTATAGCCTGCTTCAAGAAGCATACAGGGCTGACACCTAAGCAGTACAGGGAAAAGTTCTTCAGGCTGAACTGGCGTTCTCCCGAAAAGACTTGAGTGCAAAAACGTGATACAGGGATTAAATTCCTGATATAAAAATTAAGACTGATAGTGTATAATTCATGTATACCAATGAGAATGACCGCTAAGGCGGAAACGTATATAATTATGAAAGGGTATGATAGCATGAAAAAATACATTATCGGTCTTTTTTGCCTTGTAATGACAATGTCCTTTACAGCCTGCGGTGACAGTGCTGACAGCTCCTCCGAGGCTAAGAGTTCTTCAAAGGCAGCAGATGCTTCGTCTCAGACAGCTCAGGCAGAGGAAGACAGCCCATACGATATGCTCGCTGACTTCGGAAACGGCGCATCAGACAAGTTTATCGCTTCCGACGGCTGGTCAAACGGCTCGCCCTTTGACTGCTCATGGCACACCGAAAATGTAACCTTCGAGGACGGTCTGATGAAGCTCACTATCGACAAGACCTATGAGTTCACAGCAGGCGAATACCGTTCAAATGACTTTTTCGGCTACGGCCTTTATGAGGTCTGCATGAAGCCTATCAAAAATACGGGTGTTGTATCCTCGTTCTTTACATACACAGGTCCTTCCGACGGAAACCCCTGGGACGAGATAGATATAGAGTTTCTCGGAAAGGATACCACTCAGGTACAGTTTAACTACTACACAAACGGCACAGGAGGACATGAGTATCTCTATGACCTCGGATTTGACGCATCGGAGGAGTTTCACGAGTACGGCTTTGAGTGGAAAGAGGACAGCATAACATGGTACGTTGACGGAGAGGCTGTATACACTGCTACAGAGAACCTTCCTGTTACCCCGAGCAAGATCATGATGAATGCATGGAACGGCAAGGGTGTTGACGGCTGGCTCGGAAAATTCGATGAGACAACTCCCCTCACAGCTGAGTACAAATGGGCACGCTTTACAGAAGCAAAGTAAAAAACAAGTAAGGAAAGTATTTATAAAAAGCAACCCTCGCAAGAGGGTTGTTTTTGTTTGTCGAAACAGACAATTTTCTCCATACCGCTAATCTCCGCACTATCTTGCTCCGCGGTGCTCGCCACACGGCTAATACGCGGCAGGGAAAACCCTGCACCGCCACGCGGCATAGTGTTGCTTGAAACTTTTCCTGCCTTGAACGCGGAGCGAAATAGTGCAGGCTAAAAAGCTATATTAATTCTGCACTATCTATTTCCGCGTTCAAGGTCTGAAAAGCCAAAGCAAAAGTATGACGCGTATTGGTGCAGGGTTTTCCCTGCAGAGGGGTTGTTTTTGTTGACAAGAGGTTCTCATCGTGATATAATATCGTTGACCGAAACTAACCTCGGAGGTGCATTATGTTTGAGATACGCAATATGGGCTGTGCCTGCAGGCACGATAAGTCCTTCGTTTTTGACAGACCCGACGGCTATGACGGGTATCTTCTGCTGTTCGTAAAGTCAAAAGCAGAGTTTGTTCTGAATGGGAAGTCTGTTTACTTTGAGCCGAATACCTTTATAATTTATGACAGAAAAACCCCCAACCTTTATAAAGCCTTTGAAGGTGAATATGTAAATGACTGGGTGCAGTTTGAAACGAGCGAAAACCTCTCCGCTGTGACGGGCGTGCGCTTTGACTCCCCTGTTTACATCGGGGACAGCATTGATGTGTCAGAGTATTTCAAGCTGCTCGCAGACTGCTTTTTCAGAACTAAAAATATGAAAACAGCAGGCTATCTTATAAAGGCTATGCTTACTGAGGTATTCTCAGGCTCCGAGGAACGGGCTGTGAAGAATATCGCTCACTACAGAGAGCTTATCGACCTCAGACAGCGTATCTATTCCTCTCCCGAACGTGACTGGAGCGTTGAAAATATGGCTCAGGAGCTTAATATAAGCGAGTCATATCTTCATTTGCTTTATAAGAAAGCCTTCGGTGTTACCTGCACTAAAGATGTCATTAACAGCAGGATAGAGCTTGCCGAGCGATACCTCGCTTATTCGGGAATGACGGTCGAGGAGGTAGCCTATGCCTGCGGATACAAGAACGTTGTGCATTTTTCACGCCAGTTCAAGCAGATAATAGGCCGTTCACCGAGAGAGGCTGCGGTTTGACCCCTCGGGGACCGAGCTGCCTTAATTGATTATTAATAAATAACATCTTGCAATGAGATGAAAAATGTGCTATAATATATGAGTATAATTATGCGGATAAAGGAGTGCTTTATAGATGATCAAGTTTCGTAACCATATCGGTACTATCGGTATCTCGACCTCATATCTGAGACAGCTCATCTCTGACACGGCCGAAAGCTGCTTCGGTGTTGCGGGAATGAACGTCTACGGTGCAAAGCAGGGCGTATCCGCTGTGCTTAAAAAGAATGACCCTACAAAGGGTGTGCTGATCCGTCAGGATAATGACGAGATCATAGTTGACCTGCATATAACCGTTACCTACGGTCTGAATGTAGGTGCTATCGTGGACAGCATTATTCATAAGGTAAATTATGTGCTCACCGATCAGGCAGGAGTTGACGTGAAGTCTGTGAATGTCTATGTCGATGAGATGACTAACTGATAGTAGGAGGAAGACTGACAGTGATAAAAGGAAGTGTTCTGCGCGATGCAATTATCAGCGCAGCTAACAGTATTTCAAAGCAGAAAAAATCAGTCGATGAGCTCAACGTATTCCCTGTTCCCGACGGAGATACGGGAACTAATATGTCGATGACTATAAAAAATGCTCTGCCCGAGCTTAAAAACCTTGATGACAACACCGATGCAGGCGTTGTTGCAAAGGTGGCGGCTTCGGGACTGCTGAGAGGAGCAAGAGGAAACTCGGGTGTTATTCTCTCGCTGATATTCAGAGGCTTTTCAAAGGGCTTCAAGGATCAGCCCGAGGTTACTGCCGAGAATCTTGTAAACGCTCTGGAGCTCGGAGTAAAGGGTGCGTATAAGTCGGTAATGAAGCCGACCGAGGGTACTATCCTCACAGTTGCACGAGAGGCTTCCGAGAAGGCAAGAGCTGTTCTTCCATCAACAAATGACCCTGTTATCATCATGGAGGAGGTCTGCAATCAGGCTGCGGCAACTCTGGAGCAAACGCCTAAGCTCCTCCCCGCACTTGCAAAGGCAGGAGTTGTTGATGCAGGCGGTAAGGGTCTGCTTATAATCTTCTGCGCTATGAGAGATGTTTTCAAGGGCGGTGCTATTGTTTCAGATGAGCCTGCCGAGGAAAAGCCCAAGAAGATAACTGTTGACGATTTTGCCTCTGTAGTCGGCAAGTATGACACAGAGATCACCTATACATACTGCACCGAGATGCTCATCACAAAGAAGAAGGACGCTGCTGACTCCTCTAAGCTCAGAGCTTACCTCGAAATGATCGGCGACTGCGTTGTGGTTGTCGAGGACGATGAGATCATTAAGGTACACGTTCATACGAACAATCCCGGAAAGGCAATTGAGAAGGCACTTGAATTCGGTTACATCAATCTGCCGAAGATCGAGAATATGAAGCTTCAGCACAAGGCTCAGCAAAAGGCTGTAAAGCAGGAGCTTGTATCTGTAAAGCCCGAAAAGCAGTACGGTTTTGTGGCTGTTGCAGCCGGAAACGGAATCGAGGCACTTTTCAAGGACATCGGCGCTGACTGCATTGTTAAGGGCGGTCAGACAATGAACCCCTCAACCGATGATATTCTTCAGGCTATAATGCAGTGCCCTGCCGAGACCGTATTTGTGCTTCCTAACAACAAGAATATTATTATGGCTGCCGAGCAGGCTGTTAAGCTTGCTGACAGAAAGGTCTGTGTGCTGCAGTCAAGAACTATCCCTCAGGGAATGGCTGCTATGCTTGCCTTTGATCCTGATGCTGACTTCAATAAGAACAGAATTGAAATGACAGCAGCTATTGAGAGAGTTTCCACAGGTCAGGTAACATTTGCGGCAAGGAACTCCGACTATGAGGGTCGCTCGATCAAAAAGGGCGAGATACTCTGCCTTGAAAACGGAAAGCTCAGCTTTGTTGAGTCTGACGTTACAAAGGGCGCATATAAGCTCACCAAGAAGCTTGTAAAGGGCGACAGCTCCTTTATTACGATTCTTTACGGTGCTGACGTTACCGAGGCTGCCGCACAGGCACTCAAGGACAAGGTTTCGGCGAAGTTCTCAAACCTCGATGTAAACCTCATAAACGGCGGACAGCCTGTATATTATTACATTATTTCGGTAGAATAAAAAATAAGGCTTGCTGTGATATGCATAGCAAGCCTTTATAATAACTCCAAAAACAAAAGCCCACACCAACAAAGGTGCGGACTTAAAGCACATAGCTTATTCGATTTGCCATAAGGCAAAAATTAATACTCACTTCTTATCGGCATGAAATGAGCATTAATTTTTATAGAATTATGAAAGGGATTTGGCATTTGGCAAAACCTAAAGCTATGAACTCTTTAAGCGACTTGGGGAACCGCAGAGGGAAAGAAGCGTCATTGCTTTAAGTTTTGCCAAGCACCAAACTTCTTTATTTTTATCTTACAAACATATATTAACATGCCTGTGTGAACCGAATATGAATTTTCAGGAGCTTTTCAAAAATTTTTCTGAGAAAATTTTCGGACACTGAAAAATATTTTCAACATGGAGAAAACCGCTTAAATACGCTGTTTTCTCTCTTCACTGTATATATAATAGCATACTTATTTGAACCGAATATGAATTTTCGGGACATATTCAAAAATATTTTTTGTCACACTAATATGAATTTTCAGCCTGAAAATCAGTAAGGAAGGAGAGTAAAAATGTTTCAGATATTAGTCGTCGAAGACGATGCCAGCCTGAGAAGGCTCATGGTTGCTGCTCTAAAGCAGAACGGATACGAGGCCTTTACCGCAAATGACGGTCTTGAAGCCCTCGATGTTCTCGAAAAAACAAATATTGACCTCATAATTTCTGACATTATGATGCCGAATATGGACGGATATGAACTCACAAGACAGCTCAGAAAGGCTGACTTCGACCTGCCTATCATTATGGTGACCGCCAAGGAAACCTTTCAGGATAAGGCAAAGGGCTTTGAGGTCGGTGTTGATGACTACATGGTAAAGCCTATAGATATAAATGAGATGATACTTCGTGTGGCTGCTGTGCTCAGACGTTCCAGAATGGCATCGGAGCACTCACTGACGGTCGGAAGCTGCGTGCTCGATTATGATGCTATGAGCGTAAAGATCGGAAACAGCTCTGCCGAAACTATTCCTAAAATGGAATTTAAGCTGTTGTTTAAGCTTCTTTCATACCCGAACAAAATATTCACACGCAGACAGCTTCTTGATGAGCTCTGGGGAATGGATAAAGATGTTGACGAACGTACCGTTGACGTTCATGTTAAAAGACTCAGAGAACGCTACGGAGATAACAGCGACTTTGACATAGTAACAGTCAGAGGACTGGGCTACAAGGCTGTCAAAAAATAAGCCTGACGGAGGTGAGCTCTATGACCAAGATACTGAAAAAAGGAGAAAAGCTGAAAACTACACTTCAGTTCAAGCTTTCTGCGATATTCTTTGTCGTTATGCTTATTTCAGGAAGCATTTCACTTACGGCTGTAGGGCTGATCTGCCTGCCTATAATGAGAGATAACTCCGAGCAGCAGCTGCTTGAAATGTCTATAGCTATTGATACTATTTCAGAACACACAAGCTTCACCACCGAAGAGATAGTGCAGGTGATCGGAAACTCAGCCTATGAAGTAGCGATACTCAATAAGCGTGACCCTCTTATTCTTGACAATCAGAAGCAGCTGAATAAAAGAGGCTACACTATAAACTCATGGGGAATTATCCCAAAATCAGACATGGTAAAAAAGGTCGGCAGCGACTACATATATATATCCACATTTTCAAGCGAGAGCGCATACTGGATCGTAAATCTGGTTGTTATTCTGTCGCTGGCGGTAAGTATAATCATCGGTACTGTCATTACCACCTTTGTCGGACGTACTATCTTCCAGCCTATGCGTGAGCTCAGCCGTGCAGCTTCAGAGGTCGCAAAAGGAAACTTCAAGGTCAGGGTAAGAGTGCCCTCAGACCCCGAATATGCCGCACTTGCAAAAAACTTCAACCGAATGGCCGAACAGCTCTCGGGAATTGAGACCCTGAGAGGAGACTTTATTTCCAGCGTTTCACATGAGTTCAAGACTCCGCTTGCGTCGATACAGGGCTTTGCAAAGCTTCTCCAGTCAGATGAGCTCTCCGAAGCCGACAAGCAGGAATATATCAGCATTATAATTTCAGAGACCTCACGTCTTTCAAAGCTCTCATCTAACATTCTGAGCCTGACAAAGCTTGAAAACCAGAAAACAGTAGGTGTCAAGAGCAGATTCTCGCTTGATGAGCAGATAAGAAACATTATCCTTGTGCTGGAGCCTGAGTGGTCTAAGAAGGACATCGACCTTGACATTGAGCTTGAGGACGTAATGTATATCGGTAATGAAGAGCTTATGGCTCAGATATGGCAGAACATTATAAACAATGCCATAAAGTTTACTCCTGTAGGCGGAAGGATAAAGGTCTCCCTTATGAGGACTGACAAGAGTATTGAAGCCGAGATCTGGGACAGCGGCCCTCACATTGACAAGGCAGCTATAAGCAAGATTTTTGAAAAGTTCTATCAGGGCGACAAATCCCGTGCTACCGAAGGAAACGGCCTCGGACTGGCACTTGTAAAGAGAGTGCTTGAGCTTGCTCAGGGTGACATCAAGGTTGAGAATGTGCCCTCGGGCGGTGTAAGCTTCAAGGTATCGCTCCCCTACATAATTGAAGATATGATGTAAGTAAGATCCCCTCTGTAATTCAGAGGGGATCAGTCTGCCGATAAACTCAAAAACAGTGCAAAATCAGCCCTCGGCGTGTTCCTCGGCTTCGCTCGTCACC
>OCVV011304840.1_pt1 | contig 19906 bp, 29 predicted proteins | sample 1539721 | NCBI WGS metagenome assembly OCVV01 (sample SAMN02144230, study PRJEB22623) | gut metagenome | biome: sheep rumen | host: Ovis aries | place: New Zealand
TGCACAAAAAAACACATGATAAGAGGTTTGATATGGCTGAATTGAAAGGAATACAGTATTTAAAGAATAAACTGGCATTGAAAAAGACCCGAGTGCAGACCCGCTATGATTATTATGAAATGAAGTATTTTGTGCGGGATTTCGGGATCAGTACACCACCGGAGCTGAGATGGTGGATGTCAGTTTTGGGATGGTGCGGAAGTGCCGTGGATAGCCTGGCAGACAGGTTGGTCTTCCGTGAATTTTCTAATGATGTCTTTAACATGAATGACATCTTTAACGCAAACAACAAAGATGTATTGATTGACTCCGTTATCCTGGGTGCACTGATCAGCTCCTGTGATTTTATCTATATCGCAGCGGATGACAGTGGATTCCCCCAGATGAAAGTCATCGATGGGGCGCACGCCACCGGTATCATTGACCCGGTCACCAATATGCTCAAGGAAGGATATGCGGTACTGGAATGGAATGAAAGTGATAATCCTATTATTGAGGCATACTTCACCCCCGGAAATACAGAGATCTATCAGAGAGGGGAGAAGGTAAGCACTGTAACCAATAGCGCACCGTATCCGCTTCTGGTTCCGATCATCAACCGGCCCGATGCAAAAAGGCCGTTTGGACATTCCCGGATCAGTCGGGCATGTATGTCCATTGTGGGTTCTGCCGTTCGTACCGTTAAGCGGTCAGAGATCAGCGCAGAGTTCTACAGCTTTCCGCAAAAGTACATCCTTGGAATGTCTGAGGATACGGAACAGATGGATAAATGGAGAGCAACAATGTCCTCAATGCTCCGGATCGATAAGGATGAAGACGGTGACAGGCCTACAGTTGGCCAGTTCCAGCAGCAGTCCATGACGCCACATATGGAACAGCTCCGAATGTTTGCCGGTCTGTTCGCAGGTGAGACAGGCCTGACTCTGGATGACCTTGGCTTCCCGTCTCAGAATCCATCCAGCGCCGAAGCAATCAAGTCCAGCCATGAAAGACTGAGGCTGATCGCCAGAAAGGCACAGAGGACATTCGGAACCGGCTTATTGAATGCCGGATACCTTGCTGCATGTGTCCGTGATAATTATCCATATCTCAGGAGACAGGTGGCAGAAACCGTTGTCAAGTGGGAGCCGATTTTTGAACCGGATAATTCTGCACTCAGTATCATCGGTGATGGGGCCATCAAGATCAATCAGGCCGTTCCGGGATACTTCACTGAAGACAAGCTCCGGGACATGACAGGAGTATGATATGATTGCTGATCTGTTAGAAATGTCTATCAAACAATTCAATACCAAGATAAGTAAGAGCAAGAAAGCCCAGGCCATATATAAAAAGGTGTCTGACGGAATCGTCACCTACAAGGATGCCAAGGAATTTGCATCTCTTACGGGTAAATCCCTAGCAGATGTCCTGGTGGATGCCCTGACAGAATATAGAGATCTTACAGAGGAAGAAGCACTGGAACTGATCCCCGGCCTTCTGAGAGTAAATCACGACCGTGTTCTTCCAATCATAAACGCTGCACAGAAAAAAGTCTGTGAGGATGCAGGAGTGGGATTAAAGCCGGCAGATATCTACTTTGATACTGAGAGGGCCGATGGTTTATCAAAGCATATCAGGGAACTGATTTCCAATGATAGATATGAGGTCAAAGATTTTGCCGGCAATATTGAAATGGCAACAGACAACTTCTCCCTGTCAACAGTGGACAATGGTGTCAGATACAATGCCAGAAGGCATTATAATGCCGGGCTGGATGCCATTGTCACAAGAGAATATGATGGTGTAGGAGTGCATGACAGAAGTGATTCATGTGAATGGTGCCTATCCCGTGCCGGAACATGGAACTATGCTGATGCCATTGCCCGTGGTGTTTTTGAGAGACATGAGGGCTGTGGATGTACCATAACATATACAACCAAAAAAGGCACAGATGTCCAGACAGACTGGACCACAAATACATGGACACGGGTCAGGAGGTGATGGCCTTTGAGGGCCTATAAGTAACCTGTTGACACAGCACCAGGAGGAATGAAATGGATACCAGAATCGGGAGACAATCCCCGACGGTGTCCGTGATTTTACCTTATAACTCCACAAAAGGACCTGAGGCTATTGCCCTGTATAATGCCACGGAAAGAACCATCCTTGGATGGCAGGAGGATCTAACATATGACATTATGGCGGATGATGAAGAGGGATTATGGATTCATCAGAAATTTGGGTACTCTATTCCCCGTCGTAATGGCAAGTCAGAAATGATTCTTGCACGGTGTCTGTGGGGCCTCAAAAACGGCGAGAGAATCCTTTACACGGCACATAGGACAAGCACATCCCATGCAGTGTGGGAACGCCTTAAAAGGCTTTGTGAGAAGTCTGATATCAAAATAGAATCATCATACAGGGCATATGGTAAAGAACATCTATATTGCGAAGGTGGCGGAGTGATAGAGTTCCGCACCAGAACATCCACTGGTGGCCTTGGTGAAGGATATGACCTTCTTATCATTGATGAGGCGCAGGAGTACACCCCGGAGCAGGAAACAGCACTGAAATACGTTGTAACTGACTCCCTTAATCCTCAGACCATCATGCTGGGGACTCCACCCACTGCGATCAGTGCCGGCACTGTCTTCCCTAAATACCGGAAAAGGGTACTCTCAGGAGACTCCTATGAATCCGGATGGGCAGAATGGTCCGTGTCTGAGATGACAGATCCGCATGATATAGATGCCTGGTATGAGACTAACCCGTCTCTGGGAACTGTTCTGAAAGAAAGAACAATAAGGTCAGAGATTGGCGACGATGACACTGATTTCAACATCCAGCGTCTTGGATTATGGCTGAAATATAATCAAAAGAGTGCCATATCTAAAAATGAATGGGAAGCACTTGAGACAGAATCCCTCCCGGCTTTAACCGGACAATTATTTGCCGGCATTAAGTTCGGGCATGATGGGAACAATGTTTCCCTGTCTGTCGCTTCCAGGACAAAAGACGGGAAGATCTTTGTTGAAGCATACAGCTGCCGGTCAGTAAGGGCAGGGGTTGCGTGGATCGTGGACTTTTTAGATAAGTCCGATGTCAGGAAGGTCGCTGTCGATGGTAAAAACGGGACAGGTATTTTAGAGGATGCCATGAAAAAGGCTAAGTTAGGAAAGCCGGTAATCCCTACTGTTTCCCAGGTCATCAAAGCCAATGCAGAATTTGAACTTGCCGTCTCTCAGGCCACATTGGTCCATATGAAGCAGTCAGCGGTCACTCAGATCGTAAGCAACTGCGAAAAGAGAACAATCGGCTCCGGCGGTGGATTTGGTTATCAGTCCATTTTGGATGGTGCCGACATCTCGATCCTGGACAGCATGATTATGGCCATGTGGATATGTGGAGAAACTAAGGAAAAGAAAAAACAAAATGTAGCGTACTGATGAGCATCCGAGAGGGTGCTTTTTTAGTGCATAAATTACGGATACCACCCGGCAAGTGGGGAAAGGAACAACAATGTCAGAATTTAAAGTAATTGAAACACAGGAACAACTTGACAAGGTAATTGGTGAGCGTATCCGCAGAGCAGAAGAAAAAGCTGCGGAAAAATATAACGATTATGAAGCTATTAAGACACAGAACGCTGAATATGTGACCCAGATTTCTCAGCTTCAGGAACAGCTCCAGAAGCAGACAGAAACCATCAACGGGAATCAGAGTATTGTGGATGATCTTAAAGCACAGGTGCAGAATTACGAGTCGTCCTCGCTAAAAACGAAGGTGGCACTTGAAATAGGTATTCCCTATCAGATGGCCAGCAGGCTGTCCGGAAGTACAGAAGAAGAGATTCGCTCAGATGCGGAAGCGATGGCCAAACTGATTGGTTCTCAGAAGCCTGTTGCACCGCTTGGATCAAGTGAACCTGTTGTCACAAACCCCAAAGATGCAGCCTGGAAGAAGTTGGCTGCAGATTTAATCAATGAATAATAGGAGGTAGTGTAATGGCTACAAGAACAACTGCGGGAACAAATTTCCCTCCAGAATTAGTTGCTGAAATGTTTAATAAAGTTAACGGACATTCCGCTCTTGCAAAACTGTCCGCACAGACACCGATCCCGTTCAATGGCGAGACAATTTTCGTATTCTCTGCCGGTGGAGAGGCCTCCATCGTAGGTGAAGGCGAAAACAAACCAGCTGGCGATGCTTCCATCACTCCGAAGACGATCCGTCCGATCAAATTTATTTATCAGCATCGTGTGTCCAATGAGTTTATCTACAATGCAGAATCCAAGATCAACTATCTGCAGACATTTGCAGATGGATTTGCTAAGAAGATCGCCCGTGGTCTTGACATCGCTGCTATGCACGGTATCAACCCGGCCGACCTTGCGGATGCTTCCTTCAAGGCTACAAACAGCTTTGACGGATTAGTAACCGGCAATACAGTAACATATGCCGCTGCCAACGTCGATGCCAATATCGATGCAGCTGTTCAGATGGTTATTGCTGACGGTAATGTTGTAAATGGTATTGCTCTTTCTCCGACAGCTGGCGCAGCTCTGGCAGCTATCAAAGTTAATGGCGTTCCTCAGTATCCGGAATTTAGATTCGGTGGGAATCCTGATGCATTTTATGGCATGGGTTCTGATGTGAACGGCACTGTTTCCGTGACTGGTGCAGCTACCGGATCTCAGACTGATCACGCTATCGTTGGTGACTTCCAGAATGCATTCCGCTGGGGCTATGCAAAGAATATTCCTCTTGAAGTTATCGAGTATGGTGATCCTGATGGACTTGGCGATCTGAAGAGAACCAATGAGGTTGTCCTCAGAGCAGAGGCATTCATCGGCTGGGGCATCCTTGACGCTGATGCATTTGCCCGTGTAAAGGCTTAATTATCCGGTGAAATACCGGAATACAAAGACAGGGACCGTGATAGATGTGCAGTCAGAGATTGGTGGCAACTGGGTGCCGGTTGAAGAACCGAAGAAGACTGCTGCATCACCTGCGCCAAAAAAGAAAAGGACAGTTAAAAAATGAGTTCTTTCGCTACCTTGGCAGATGTGATTCTGCTCACCGGGAAGACTTATACAGCCGAAGAGCAGGAACGGATCACGGCGCTCCTGCCTTTGGTCAGCGATGCGCTGAGGTATGAGGCTTCCAAGGTAGGCAAAAACCTTGATGACATGGTTTACGAGAACCCATCCTATGAAAGTGTTGTCAAGGTTGTCACGGTTGATATTGTCGGCCGTGTCATGCGTCAGTCAATGACCGGGGAACCATTATCCCAGGAGTCACAGAGTGCGATGGGGTATTCCTGGTCCGGGACTTACGCCGTTCCAGGTGGAGGCATAGCCGGCTCCATTATGCGGAACGACCTCAAGAGGCTTGGCCTGAGGCGTCAGCAGTATGGAACCATAGAGTTTTATAGTGGTCCGGAGGTGACGCCATGAGGGGAATCAGCATTACCCTTTATGATAAAACCCAGATTGGTATTGATGATTTTAACCGTCCAATCTATGAAGATGTCCCCCGGACCATTGAGAATGTCCTGATCGGGGAACCGACAACAGACCAGGTCATTGATGAGCTGAACTTATCCGGCAAACGCCTTGCTTACACACTGGCCATCCCCAAGGGCGACACCCACGAATGGACAGACAGAAAGGTGGAGTTCTTTGGTGAGGTCTTCCGGACATTCGGAAAGCCTACTCAGGGAATTGACCATCTGATTCCGCTTGACTGGAATAAAAAAGTGAAGGTGGAGCGTTATGGCTAATAACTTCAAATTTACCTGGAATGGGGACGGTTATGATGTCCTCAAGAAGTCCACCAACATCCAGCAGGAAGTCAGAAAGTATGCTGACCGGGTGCATAGCATTGCCGGGGATGATTTTGTCGTGGAACACAGGTCTTATCTTCATTGGGATGGCTATGTGGTAAAGCCGAAAGATGACGAAGCATACCGTAAAAACCTGCGGGAAAACATACTAGAAAAAGCATGGAGGGCAGCAAGAGGATGATCCTGGAGAAAAAAATAATTGAATACTTAAGTCCACTGCTCTCCGTGCCTGTGGTTACTGAGACTCCTGAGGATGATACAGCTTCCTATGTTCGCATTGAAAGAGTGGGGAGAGCGGTCAGGAACCGAGTGACCACAGACTCTATTGCGTTCCAGAGCTACGGCATGACCATGCTGGAGGCAGCGGAACTGGATGAAGAAATCCAGGGACACATGGAAGGATTTCTCTCTCTCGATGAGATTTCCAGTGTGACCTTGCAATCAAATTATAACGCAACCGACACATCTAACCTGAAATACCGGTATCAGTGTATTTATGACATTGTATACATTTAGGAGGTTAATACATGAGCAATAATAATGCATATGTCAGCACAGGTAAGCCAAAAATCGGCGGTGCGGTATTCCGTGCGCCTCTTGGTACTACACTGCCGACAACCGCAGACGAAACTCTGGACGCTGCTTTTGTGAATCAGGGTTACTGTTCTGAGGACGGACTGACAAATAACAATAATAAAGAAACTGAATCAATTAAAGCATGGGGCGGGGACACTGTTCTCGTTGTAGGCACAGAGCATAAAGATGAGTTTGGTGTCACTCTGATCGAGGTTACCAATCCGGATGTTCTCAAAACCGTTCATGGTGATGACAATGTATCCGGTGCCCTTGCTACCGGCCTTACTGTTAGGGTAAATTCCGATGAGTTACCAGAGTCCGCATGGGTAGTTGATATGATCCTTCATGGCGTCATGAAGAGGGTTGTCATTGCTAAAGGTAAAATTACTGAGGTTGGTGAAGTAAGTTACAAAGACGACGATGCTGTCGGCTATGAACTCACCATCACCGCTATGTCCGGCGGATTTGCTGACGGGGATACTCATAAAGAATACTTAAAATCCATTTAGGAGGGTTAAAAGATGATAACAGGCAAGACGCCTAACGGGTTCAACATCTCAATCAAAAAAAGAGTAATTCATTCCATGGACATGACCAGGCGTCTGGCTTCTATGGATGAAAATACTCCGGTTAAAGATTTCATTGATATGTTCGAAAGGCTGTTAGGCAAAGAACAATTTGACAGACTTATGGAGCATTGTGACGAAAGTGCCACAGATGAGAAATACGGAGATGACATCTTCCAGGAAGAAGCAGCCTATATCTTTGAACTTCTTGACGAGGATGAAGATGTAAAAAACTGATCATCCTCTCCCGGATGCTGGATACAGACAGGACCGCTCTTTACTGTGATCTGGCAGAGACTTACCATGTTTTCGGGTTTGAATCCCTGCCAGTCACAGATATTGCCATGCTGGCATCCGGGTTGAGGGATAATTCAAGAATAAAACAAAAAATGAGCGGAATCACCTATCCCCCGACAGAACTGATCCTGGCAAGGATGGCCGATACGGTATCATTGTTCAGATATGGTTTTATGGAGGATAAGAAGGGGAAAAATATGCCGTATCTGTTCACGGAACATTTACGGGAAGACGATAAAACAGACAAGCCACAAAGTTTCATGTCCGGAGCGGAATTTGATGCTGCGTGGAGAAAGGCAGGAGGACAATAAGATATGCCAGCAGGAAATACAATTGGCCAGGCTTATGTGCAGATTCTGCCTTCGATGAACGGTTTCTCAAAAGCAATGAACACCCAAGGCGGGGCAGAGATGGACGCTGCCGGCGGAAGTGCGGGCAAGAAATTTGGATCTAAACTTGTAGGCGTAGCCGGGAAAGTCATAACCGCTGCAGCAATAGGAAAAACCTTTAAGGATTCCATTGATGCCGGTGGCGCACTTCAGCAGTCTATGGGTGGCATAGAGACATTGTTCGGAAAATCGGCAGATATAGTAAAAAAGAATGCCTCACAGGCTTTTAAAACAGCAGGGATGTCAGCGAATGAGTACATGGAAAACACGACCTCATTTGCAGCATCCCTCATTTCTTCTACTGGGGGAAATACTCAGAAGGCAGCCAAATTGGCAGACACTGCCATGAAGGACATGAGTGATAATGCCAATAAAATGGGTACGGACCTGGGAAGCATAACACAGACTTATCAGTCTCTGGCCCGTGGCAACTATGCCATGTTGGACAACTTAAAGCTTGGATACGGTGGAACTAAGTCGGAGATGGAAAGACTGATGTCAGACGCCGAAAAGCTGACCGGGGAGCATTACACGGTTGGAGACTTTGGTGATACCGTAGCAGCCATCCACGCCGTTCAGGAAAACTTGAAGATTACCGGCACCACGGCAAAAGAGGCATCCACAACCATGTCCGGTTCCATGAATATGATGAAATCTGCATGGACGGACTTCCTGGGGAATCTGGCTATTGGTGGAGATGTTACCGGGTCGCTTCAAAATCTCTTGTCTTCAGTTAAGACATTCCTTGTGGGGAACTTGCTCCCCATGATCGGGACCATCTTTACCAGTATAGGGACGATCATCCAGCAGACAGACTGGGGAGCGGTCGGAACCTCTATAATTAACGGATTAAAAAACGGAATTAATTCGGCCATCACCATTTTCTCCGGGGTTGCTTCTTCAATTGCCGGATACCTTTCATCCATTGACTGGGTGGCTGTCGGGCAGAATCTTCTGACAGGATTGTTCAACCTGGTTAAAAGCATTAACTGGGGAGCGTTGGTAAATGCTGCCCTTACTTTGGTGAGGACGGCTTTATCAGCAGGACTCAGCCTGTTATCCGGTATGATCATACAGGCCGGCACATGGATCGGGAACATTTTCCGTCAGATGGCTAATGTGGCAATACAGGCCTGGAACGGACTGAAAGCTCAGGCTGTTGCTGTATGGAATAACATCAAGACAGCTATATCCACGGCCCTCACTTCCGCCTTGGGAGTTGTGACAACTACCTGGAATAATATCAAGGCGAGAATCAGCCAGGCTATTCAGACTATTAAATCCACAGTTACAACAACATTCAATAATATTAAGTCAACTATTTCAAATATCTTCAGCTCCATCCTGTCCACGGCATCCAGCACATGGAACAGGGTGAAAGATGCCATCATGAAGCCGATCGAGACAGCAAAAGAGAAGGTAAAGGCAGCCATCGACAAGATCAAATCAATTGTCAGTGGTGTTAAACTTGAGCTTCCACACTTCAAGCTGCCTCACTTCCATCTCAGCGGTGGTCAGGCTCCATTCGGACTTGGAGGCAAGGGTTCACTCCCTCACTTCTCTGTTGACTGGTATGCAAAGGGTGGTATTTTTAACAGCGATTCCATTATCGGTTATGGCGTAGGCGAAAAAGGTGCCGAGGCTATTGTCCCTCTGGATAAGTTCTGGAACAAGCTGGACAGGATTGCAGATAATTCATCCGGAGGGGACACAAACAACATAACCATTAATGTTCAGGCTGCCCCCGGCATGAATACAAAAGAACTGGCAGCGGAAGTTGAAAGAAGATTGATCAACAGTACAAACCGGAGGAGATTGGCATGGTAATAGATTACGGGAAAATAATATTCGGCGGTGTCGATTCTTCTGATTATGGAATCTATATCAGTGGTGAGGGAGTGTATAACGCTCCTGAAAGAGTAGTTGAATTTGTAGAGGTTCCTGGCCGTAATGGAGCAATAGCCATGGACCAGGGACGCTATGAAAATATCAGTGTGACATATCCGGCAATGTATCTGGGCAAGAATCAGGAAGAGTTCCGGGAGAAGTTAAGCGATTTCCGGAATGCGATCCTGTCTCAGAAGGGATACCAGAGGCTGGAGGACTCTTATCATCCGGAAGAATACCGAATGGGTGTATATGCTTCTGGTCTTGAAGTAACTAAGTTGTTCAGAAAGATGCGGGGCGGTGAGTTTGAACTGACCTTCAACTGCAAACCTCAGAGATGGCTGACGGTCGGAGCACTTCCAATCCCGGTGGACTCCGGAGATGTTCTGCAGAATCCGACCGTATTTGATTCTAGTCCACTGTTAGAGGTGGAGGGATATGGGAATATCAGTTTTAATGGGTTTAATATCTCACTGGATAACAGTCCCTTGGGCGTGGTCAGCTTAATCCCACGACACTCTGACGGGTCATCTGCCAATTTCAGCAAAACCTATCATTTTGACAGATCGCTTTTGGATACAGGAGACACTATCACGGTGGGCGGTGCGGTGTTCTTTTTCGATTTCCGCTATGCACCGAATAACAAAGTATATTCAGAAGTCATATATAGTGTTAATCCGTCGTCAGATGCAACCCCGACCGCAACAATTGGGCTAGGGGGTTCGGCGTTCTTTGTCACAATGATAACCCCCTCCGTCACGTTTGCAGCATTAGACGAAAATGACGCAGAAGTACAAAAGCGTATAGGAATAGGGATTGCCGCTACTATTGAAGGAGGGGCGACCGACCTTATTTATGCCGATGTGTATATCAAATGTGGATATGATTATATAACTTATTCTATATCTACCACACCGTCGGGAACCGTTCAGACCGTAAAAACTGAGAACCGCTTTCAGAGTACACCGGTGACGGGTAATTCAACCGTTCCTGTATTGGGTAACCCTACATACATTGATTGTGAAATAGGAGAAGCCTACAGGATTGAAGACGGGGAATATAAATCAAGTAACTCCCGGGTATCAATCGGATCAGACCTGCCAACACTGGCACCGGATTCCAATAAGGTTACTTTTGACAATACTATAACAGATCTGAAGATTGCACCAAGGTGGTGGAAGATATGACGCCTATTTTATACGAATCTGATGAGCAGGAATTTACATCGAATGGTCTTGGAAGATTACGGGATTGTATCCGCTGTGAGGTTACTGAGGAAAGAAACGGGATCTATGAATGTGAGTTTGAATATCCTGTCACGGGATTGCATTTTAATGACATTGTATTAGGTCGTATAATCGCCGTAGAACACGATGAGAATCAAGATATACAGCCGTTTGATATTTATGCTTATTCACGCCCTGAGAATGGTGTAGTCACGTTCTACGCCCATCATGTGTCATATAGGCTAAATGGCATAGTGTCCACGCTCAGTAATATAAACAATGCTACTGCAGCGTTTAACTGGCTTGTGATGAACTCCAAGCCAAACAACCCGTTTACATTCAGCACCAATGTTGTAGGCAACTATTACTTGCCATACTCAGACGGGGAACCACGGAGCGTCAAGGACTTCTTAGGCGGTGGTGAGGGTTCCATCCTGGACACCTATGGCGGTGAGTATGAGTTCAACATGGGCTATGTGACATTGTGGGAGCAACGTGGAACGGTCCGAGATATTACCATTCGGCACGGCGTAAATATGACCGAGTTTTCTGAAGACCTTGATTACTCTGAATCATATAATGCCTGTGTACCGTATTGGAAAAACGGGAGTACACTTGTTGTTGGTGCAGTGCAGACGCTTGATAATGCCAGTTATGACGGGAGAGATTATTGTGTACCTCTGGATGTATCTGATAAATTCTCAAGTCAACCCACTGCCGGCCTTGTTGGCCTTGAGGGCCTCAAGTACATGAGGAATAATCAGACCTATCTGCCCTCAAGAAACATCAAAGTGAATTTCATTAAGCTGGCAGATAGTGAAGAGTATAAGCAATTTGCACCGCTGCAGAAATGTTTACTGTGTGATTCTGTCACAGTTGTTTTCCCACGGTACAACATGGAAGGTACCTTTAAGATCGTGAAAGTCGTGTGGGATGTACTGCAGGAACGATATAAAGAAATGGAACTCGGAAAACTTCCTATGTCCCTGGCTCAGGCTCTGGGAATCAAGTGATTGGGGGATAGATATGGGAACAGTTAATGTAGTGCTGGGAGAAGATACCCGGCTCAATTTGATTTTAGGGCAGCAGTTGGAGAATGCTGTGACCTCAGTGGTGTTTGACTTCTCAGCATGGCAGACCACTTATGGATCTGGCACCCTTGCTCTGTCCGTTCAGAGGCCAGGGGACGAGATGCCGTATGCAGTCCCCCTGACAACCTCCGGGACTAATGCAACATGGAGTGTGACAAATCTCGACACTGCCTATAAGGGAGTAGGCCACATTCAGCTCACCTATACGGTTGGATCTGCTATCAAGAAGTCCGTGGTTTATAAGTTTACGGTATATGAGTCCCTGGGAGCAAATGGAGAATATCCGTCTCCTGGTCAGACATGGCAGGAAGAAATGGAGCAGGAGATTACTGACGTAAAGACGGATTTAGCACAGATTTCAGGCGGTGGGGTTACCAAAGCACAATGGGATATGATGATTGAATTATTCCGTGGTGCGGTATACGATACAACGATTATTGCCGACCCGAAGAGTGTTATTGATGACCTTGAGGACAGCATCGAAAATATCCCTTCTACTGGTCTGACACTTTCTACTAGTACCGTATCAGCCACCAGTACGGATGTGGTAACAGTTACGGCAACACTCACACCTGCTAATACTACAGATAGCATCCATGCCGTTTCAGATGATACGGATGTCTGTACAGTCAGTGTAAACAACAAGAGCATAAATATCACACCAGTTGGAGATGGAACGGCAACTGTTACAGTGACCACAGACAGCGGAATATCAAAGACCATATCTGTATCCTGTGATCTTCCGACACTATATACAGTTACCAATAATCTGACAGGGTGTACATCTTCCAACAGTGCCACACAGATTTCAGAGGGTTCGGATTACAGTGCAATCCTGACTGTTGATGATGAAACCTACTCGTTTACAAGTGCAACTATAACCGTTGGCGGTGTTGATGTCACATCTTCAGTATGGGATTCCAGTACAGGAGAGATTTCCATTACCAACGTAACAGGGGCTGTAGTCATAACTGTGGTGGCAGAGGTCAGAATCCCTGAATACGGAATTGTATTTCCTGCTTCGTATGTTCCTGTATATAGTGGATTCTTTAAATCAGCAACAGCCCGACCACATCAGTTTGATACAATGATATTTGATATGAAAATATCTTCTCAAACTGGTTCAAAGGTATTTATTAAAGGATTAACCTCATCAAAATGGGCAGGAATAGACACAGGCAATAAATGGAATAACCCATGGGGTGAAACAGTAACACCTTTGTGGGATAGTATGACATGGGGAGTAAGGACAGATATAAGTTTTGGCATTAATATTGCTGAATCTTCATCTCCTTCAACCAGTGGGCAATTAGGATGGCAAAGTGGAAATTCCATGAATCCTGCCATGACTCTTTATGGTATCAAATGTCTTTCAAATGGAAATGTTGTAGTGAATTATAAAGCACAATCTAATTATACTTTTAAAGATACAATCAGCGAAACTGTTATAACTCCTGATGTAACGACAGGACTTGATATCGAGGAGGTGGAGTAAATGGGTTTAATCAATGGAAATAATTCTCCGATTTATATAGGCAGTTCTTCATCTTCTGTATTGCCTGATTACTACGACAACTTAAAAACGGTATTAAATGAGAAGTTTACCACAGCAAACAGTGATTTCACATTAACCAATAGTTCTGTATCATCTAATGGTTTGGCTATGAGTTCTTTCGGTTCTGCTCTGTATTCCAAGAATACCAAGATGGTCTATATTCAGGCACAGGCAAGATTTGTTTACTCATCAGCCATTGTGTTTGGATTATATGTGAATGGTTGTTTTGCTTGTGTTGACACATCAAATAAGACTTTTAAAGTCTATTATAATTATGATGGTGGCTCGACAATGCCGTCATCAACATTGGGAACGGAATCCATTACTGATGATTTTGTTAATGGTGATGAATACACAATTACTATGGATTGCAAAGGGCCTAAAACAATGGTCGCTACATTTCGTAACCTGACCACAGGAAACGATGTAACGGTAACCAGTGCCTTTAGTCCGTCCCGTACATCTAAAGATTGCGGTGTGATGCTGTTTAGTGGTTCTACCACAGTAAAACAGTTGCTTTTCCGTGTACCGTTATATAACCACGCTAAAGCTATTTTTGTTGGAGACTCCACTACATGGAATAGTGGACTTTCAAACTATGAGCAGGATTCATGGGCATATATAGTAATGGACGATTATTTTTATCTTGATGGATTAATCTCTGCGAGGGGTGGAGATAATATACCAGGAGGAATCGCAACTATAACAACTCTTTTCGACATGGGTTGGACATTTGATTATGTCATTATGGCACTTGGGACAAATGTAAGTTGGCCTTTGGCAGTAAATCATACATATGCCGCACAGATTGCTGCCCAAAGAACGCAATTCGCAAATTTTAACACATTATGCAACCAACATGGTGGAATCCTTTTATGGTGTGCTCCACCTTCAAATTCAAATGATGACCTTACAGAGTCACTTGAAGAGGCAGAAGCAGATAACACTACTTTGGGTCACCCGTCAAGAACTATACTTCGAAAGTTGATTATTGATGTATTCGGTGACCATTGTATTCGGTTTGACTTGGCAACTATGACAAATGGGGCTTATGATTCCCAATATTTCCTTGATGGTCTGCATCCAAATGCTTTAGGAAACCATCGGGAGTCAGAGTTTGCCATAGCTCAACTGATGGAATTAAATTATCATTAACGTAAAGAACGCTTTTCGTAAGTTAAAGGAGTCAAAGATGGAACGAGCATTGTTCAAAAAGATTAGGTCATTTGGTTGTACTCGATATTACGGCAAGGACTTTAATCATCATGCCCGTTCTACCCATAATGACCGAAAATTGGAATCAAGATTATTGAGGACAACACTAAAAAGGCAGGTGATGCCGAATGAAATGCGATAACTGTAAATACTACGAATGGTATTACGACAAATGCCTAAAATGGGATTGCGAAGTAGATGCAAGAGCCTGTCATGGATGCTTTGAACCGATGGATATTCAGTATGATACAGAATCATGGAAAAGGAACGTACTAGGATGTTCTTCGGACTCCTAGTCTAAATACTATTGTGGTGGCGGAATAGGTAGACGCGTTAGACGGAGATATCCACCATCGTGTGTAGTGACGTCAGCACGAGAGAAGAAGGTTTAAAGACCCTGTGACCGTCGCCGAGGTAAAGGATATCATGTAAGGTGCAAATCCTTACCCACAATAGTTTTTTGAGGTAATAACATGAATGATAATGATGAAGTAGTTGTTTTTTGTAGTGCAACAACAGCCATAAGCCTTATGCAAGACGATGAAGAAATCAAAGATGCACTTGTAATAAGTCCTATGATTCCTGACACGGATGCGATTGTTGTTAAGAAACAGGAGTTTTTAAATTGGCTGTATGAGAAAAATCAGTAACTTGCAACCAACTTGAAACCAACTTGCAACTAAAAACACACGATAAACGCACGGGAAACACACTCGTGCGTTTTATTTAAGGAGAAAACATAATGGGCTACAAATTTATTCTGGTGGCATGTATCTTTATTGTATTCGATGTGGTGACTGGAGTGCTGCAGGCACTGATCAACGGGACCTTTGAATCTAAGATTATGCGGAAGGGCGGACTCCATAAGATTTGTCTGCTGGTGACCATCGCTTTCGGTGTTGCCCTGGATTACTCCCAGACACTGGTGGAGCTGGGCTTTGAGTTTCCATGCCTGAAGGCCATTGCCGGATACATAACTTTCATGGAGATTCTTAGTTGTATCGAGAATCTAAACCTCGCCTTCCCAAACCTGCTGCCTAAATCATTGGTAAAGGTCTTAAACCACGCAGCTCAAGAGAATGGAGTGGATGTAGACGATGAGGATCACGATCAGGAGGGATAAGAGATACCCTTACAAGGTGGAGATGGATGGCAAAAAGTTACTCATCCCACAACAAAAGCAATTCGGTGGATTCTGCCAGAGACATGGGTGTTCCGTGACTGCCTGCTCCATCGCCCTTCAGTTTACAGGTGTTAAGCAGGAAGACGGGACCGTCTGGAATCCGAGAGAAATATATCAATATGCAAAGAAGCACATCCCTGGATATAACGGCTCAAAGCTTACAATCTGGGGATGTAAGTCTGTTGTCAACAAAATAGCCGGAAAAGAGGTCGCCTTCTGGCATTCCAACAATGGACGGAATCCGAAGAAGGTAAGAGCAACCATAGATAAGGCCTTGAATGCCGGTCATATCGTTCTTTTCGAGGAAAAGAATCCCGTGCATACTGTGGTCCTTCTGGGTATCGATTCCAAGAGACGTTATATCGTGGCCACTAATGGAAAGGTAGTCCGGCGGTCACGAACCGGGGAGATCCGGAAGGCCCTTCACGGTTTCCGAGGTGCAAAAAATCAAAGGAATTGGTGGGGCGGTCGAGACCGTGGCGCCGGATATGTGGTAATAAAGGGGTGATAATTTGAGAGTATCCAATAAATGTATAGAAATGGTAAAAGAGTTTGAAGGATGCTATCTGGAAGCTTATCAGGATGCGGTAGGGGTATGGACGATTGGCTATGGTATTACCTCATCCGATAAGGCCATAACAGGGAAGTCCATCCGCAAGGGAATGAAGATCTCCCAGGAGACAGCCGAAAGATGGCTGGAAGATTCGCTCAATAAGAAGTATCTTCCGCTCGTTCTTAAATACCAGACTACTTATGGCTTTAACACCTCACAGATTGATGCTTTGGTGTCCTTCGCTTACAACATCGGCTCCATTGACGGACTGACAGACAAGGGCAAACGCTCGATCAGAACCATTGAAGAGAAGATCCTGCTCTACAACAAAGCCGGTGGAAAAGAACTCCGGGGTCTGACCAGGAGAAGGCTCAGAGAGTTGGAAATGTTCAGGAGTGGTTCCAAGAAGTTTGACGAGGGCTTCCCCGTCCTTCCATCCCGTGGATACTTCCAACTGGCTGACAAGGGTAAGCAGGTCGGACAGGTTCAGAAGCTCCTCACATGGATGGATTTCTATACTGGCAAGATTGATAATATCTATGGCCCTGAGACAGTCAAGGCAGTGAAGAAACTGCAGGATCTGATCGGAACCACACAAAATGGCAAGTTCGGGAACAAGTGCCTTCCTTGGTGTAAGAAATTTAGGAAATAATTAAAGGGTCGGTTAATTCCGGCCCTCTTTTTTATGTCACTTTAATTATATATATCTCATGCCATAGCAAAATAAAGGGACACAAAGCTATAAAAAAATAACTTTTGGTTTATGCTTGGATTCATTAGTAAATTCTATGGTTTTAATCAACCGCTTCCAGAACACAGCTTTTCTTTCCTCTGTCAGATCCTTGTATATTTCCTGCCAATCCTCCGGCACATCCGGCACGATGCTGCTGGGGATGTGAATGGCGTTTATTTCCTCTTCCAGTATCTTCTTCCTGGCGTGGTATGCCTCACGGTCAAGATCCCCGTCAATGTAGACCTCTCTCAGGCGCTCTAATCTGCTTTCTAACCGCTTTTTCTTCTTTATGCTTTCATCCATACCTTTCTTTATCATCTTGCTCTCAGATTCCAAATTACGGACCATAGGGATGAGATTCTGCAGCAGATATTCCTCCATCTGAGTCTCTATCATTTGCAGGTGTGGGTGTGTTCTGTCCTCACATACATATTTCTTATAGAATACCTTTTCCCCGTCGGCATGGGTGCGCCAGATCAGTTTTGCCGGCATTCTCTTTCCACAATATCCACATTTACACAAACCACTGAACAGATAAGTCCGTGGGCCATAGATCTGCTTAGGTGTCCGTGACCGCTTCACTTCCTGGATTCTCTTCCATTCCTCTTCTGTTATGTAGGGTTCGCACCGGTATCCGCCTTTTGCGTGTCCGCAATATGCCTCATTGCTCAGCATTTTCATAAAGGTATTTCTGACCAGATGCAGGCCGTACTCGTCACCGGCCTCCAGTGCCTTTTTCGATGAGAAGGTGGATAAATAAGTCTTGAACATGACAGAGATGGCAACCTGCTTCTCCGGGTCTTTGATCAGGTCCCTTCCACGGACTAAGTAACCCATGGGAGCCTTACCTATATAATCCCCTCTGGCACGTTTATAGGCGAATGTGTCCTTTAACCTGGCTGATGTCTTATCTGCTTCAGATTGCGCTACTGAGAGCATGATATTGACCTTAAATACACCGTCCGGGGTCTCCGTCTCATAGTCTTCCAGTATTGCCTTCCACGGAACGCCTGCCATCTGTTCAACACATGCATAGTAGTCAGGCACGGAACGGAAAAAGCGGTCGAGACGGGTGAAGAGGACCGTGTCTATTTTCTTATCCTGGCAATCCTTGAGCATCTCAAGCAGTGCAGGGCGTCGCCTGTAGCTTTTTCTAGCCGATATTCCTGCATCGTTGTATATTTTATAGACTGTGAGGTTATTCGCCTTACAATAGGCCTCTAGGGCCGTTATTTGGGTGTCTACGGACATACCATGGAGCTTCTGCTCCTGGGTGCTGACCCTCACATATAACGCTGCTCTTTTCAAGTTATCCACATCCTTCTATGAATTTTTATGTATTTTGTATCTTGAAAATTATTCGAACATGTGTTCTAATAGTGTTACACCAATCGAGGGGAGGCAAGACCATGGATTACAAAGAAGAAATTAAGAAAATTGTTGACAGCATTGATGATCAAACAATCTTAAAACTACTTTATAACTTTGCCCAAGCAGGGTTAAAAGAGGAGGAACAAGAAAAAACCTCCTAACTCCTCTCCTCCATAATGAATGTCTCATAGAACGTACAGAACGCCTCTTTTTCATCCTTAGGCATGTCATAATAATCAATCATTATCTTTTGAAAGCGCTGGTCATTCAGCGCTATTTTCATTGTTACACTGGCATAGGCCTCATCTAATGTTAGTCCTGTTTTATCTTCTGTTAGATCAGTTTTGCCTATTCCAAAATAATCTGCTAATTTCTGAATCTTCCCTGTTGATGGGAAAGAGTTTCCCTTACACCACATATTTAATGTCGTTGGTTTTTCACCTATTGCTTTAGCGACCTCATTCTGCTGCTTGCCGTTAATATTGATGTAGTGAGTCAGATTATTGGCAAATACCCTTTTCTGTTCAGCGTCCGTCATTTTTATCAACCCCTTTCCGTATAGTAATTATAATACAGAAATATAAATAATTCAATCATAAATACAATTTATTTGAATTCTGTATTGACAATTCAATTAGATTGAATTATACTAGATTTAAAGATTTAGAAAGGAGGTCAAATAAATGCCACGAATTACATTAGAAGCAGCCAGAATTAATGCCAAATTAACCCAGAGACAACTGGCTGAAATTCTCGATATATCCGTTGGAACGGTGAATAATTGGGAAAATGGAAAGAGCGAACCCTCTTTATCCCAGTTGCGGAAAATCAGTGAACTTTCCGGGATTCCAATGGATTTTATTTTTGTGCCTGAGAAATCCAATTAAATTGAATTTGGAGGTGCGATATGGGCGAAAAGATTTTAACAATTCTTCTGGAACTCTGGGCCGAACAGAATGGCTTGGAGATCCAGGAGCTGACTATTACGAAAGAGGAGGAAGCATCATGACTTGGATTGTATTACCTATGCTGACAATGTTGATCGGCTTATTAATGGGTGTCTGTATTATGGACACTTTCTATGATAACAAGCAGATCAACCAATTGGAGAGAAGGATCAAGAGATTAGAGAGGAGGGTGAAAGATGAAGTGTGAAGTTGCCCAGGTCAATGGGAAAGTATACCTGACTTTTGAGGATTCCCCACTGCTGACGGTAATCATGAACGATATAGAGGACCTCATAAAGTCAACCGCCTATGCCGGCAATTATGAATCCACTCAGGAATACATTGACATGCTGTTAAAGCTGAGAGAAGCAAAGAAAGAAATGGAGGAGGTAAAGGATGACTGAAGAGGTTTGGAAAGACATAGACGGATTCCAGGGGCTATATCAAGTAAGCAACATGGGGAGAGTCAGAAGCGTTCCGAGAAGGTGTA
>OCVV011352363.1_pt1 | contig 19903 bp, 17 predicted proteins | sample 1539721 | NCBI WGS metagenome assembly OCVV01 (sample SAMN02144230, study PRJEB22623) | gut metagenome | biome: sheep rumen | host: Ovis aries | place: New Zealand
AAGTCCGGCGTGCGGGCCGCGTCGTATTTCTCTACATACAGATAGCCCAGGGTCTGGTAAAGCAGGCCCGTTTCCGTTTTCCGGAACTGCTGCTCAAGGATGCTGACGCCCTTCTCCACATTGCCCAGGCGCAGGCAGCAGGTGGCGTAATACACCAGCATTTCAATCCGCTGCTGGGGCTGCATGGGGGCCTTCTGGTGAGCCACCAGGAACTCCTTCGCCTTCTGGTACTGCCCGTCCCGGATCAGCATCAGGGCGTAGGGCATATTGAACCGGGCGTCGTTCAGTCCTTCCGCGAAAGCCTCCTCATAAAGCTTCTGCGCTTCCTGCACGTTCCCGCCGTTTCTCTGGATCTTCATGGCTTTGTTGGCCTTCATCACTGTCAGAATCCCCATGGATCACCGCTCCTTCAGCTTTCTTTCTCAGTAACCGCTGCCTGCGGTATTGTAAACCATTTTTTGTTTCTTGTACAGCCGCGTCCTCCCGCAGGGCCGGTTCGCTCACCAGCATCAGCGCCTTCTCCGTCCATTCCAGGGCCGCGGCAATGTTCCTCCGGGTATGCTCCTCATATTTGGCCAGCTCGATGTACGGCACGGCGCCGCCCTTTCTTTCCCGGACCATTTCCCGCCAGATTTCCGCTGCCGCGTCCTTCTCCCCGCTGCGGCGGTAGCTCATGGCCAGCGCGGTTCCGGCGGCGGAGCCCATGCGGCCCCGCCTCGCCAGCCGGTAGCAGTGCCTTGCCTGCTCCGGATGGTCCGTCTTTTCCAGGGCCCGTCCCATGGAATACACGTCCTCGCTGAACCGGATCTTCTCCGGGTGCAGGTACAGGTCCGCCATATGGTTCAGCAGCACGCACAGGGAGGCGATATCCTGGGCGTTATGCTTCAGGATATCCTCCAGCAGCTCCATCCGCTTTGTTTTGAGATAGGTGAAATACCGCTGGGGCACCTCGCTGCCGGGCAGGTCATCCACCCGGGGCTTCCCCAGGATCACTTCCTCCAGCCGGCCCAGGTTGCACCGGCCCAGCCGCAGCTTCCACAGCCGGCGGCACATGTGCAGCAGGTCCAGGTGCGGAAGGTTCAGGCAGCCGCGGTCCATCCGGTTCATGAGGAAACGGCTTTCCAGCAGCGGCACGTCAAAGGTGGTTCCGTTGAAGGTGCACAGCACATCGAATTTTTCCAGCCCCGCCGCCACATGCTTCAGCAGGAAGGGCTCCTCCGGATAGTCCCGCATCAGGAACTGATGCACTTCAAATCCGTTGTCCGTCAGGTATCCCATCCCCACCAGGAAGGCTACGGTTCCGCTTCCGCCCAGCCCCGTGGTCTCCGTATCCAGGTACAGGATCTTCCGGGGATCCAGGGGCTCCGGGATTTCCCTGCTGCTCATCATCCGCAGGGTTTCCGCCGTCAGGTCCCAGGCGCCGGGAAATTCCCCTGCCTCCCGGTAGACCGCGAAGTGCCGGCAGTCGGTGGATACCTCCCGGGGAACGGAAGGACGGCTGTTTCCCGTTCCGCCCACCGCCCGGATCCTGTCCATCAGGTTCATTTCAGCAGCTCCTTCAGCAGGCGTATGGCCGTCCTCTTCCCGTCCTCCCCGATTTCACCCACCGGGCCCACGCAGGAGGGACATCCGTATTCGCACCCGCAGTCCTCCGCCACCTGCAGCGCCTTCTCCAGCAGCAGCTCCTTCATGCTGAAGGCTTTGTGGGACAGGCCGATGCCGCCGGGGGTATTGTCGTAAATCAGGATGGTGGGCTTGTCCGTAATGGGGCTCCTCACCTGGTATACCACCGCCACGTCCTGGGGCGCGCACATCAGGTACAGCGGACACACGATCCGCAGGAGGTTGGCGATCCCCATCATGCCATTCTTCAGCCGGTCCCCGGCCATCCGCTCCGCCAGGGAATCCGGCAGCGTCCACCACATGGCGGTGGTGTGCATATCCGTTTCCGGCAGGCGCACGTGCCCGAAGCCCAGGGTTTCATGGGTGTCGAACCGGATCTTTTTGAACATGGTCACCAGGGCGGTCACCTTGATTTCGCCCAGGGCCGCCACAGCCGTCCGGGCGAAGGGCTCTTCCTTTTCCACGTCCAGCAGGCTCAGGCTGATATTCAGATCCGCGTCGGTGTAATAGCCCACATCCACGCTGCGGATATAGGCCTTGCAGGCGTCAAAGTCCAGCTTCTCCACCTGGAACTGGCGTCCCTCATGCATATAGATGGCGTTCTCATGCAGCAGCATGGGGGCGGTGAACCGGTCCATCTCCCCCACCACCCGGTGGCGCGCAGGATCCGTGATATCGATGATGATGAAGTTCTCCGACGCGGCGGACCGGAGGGAGATCTCGCTGGCGGGAAAATCATCCGCGGACCAGTGGTATTTCCCTTCCGCCTCGTGGAGGATGCCCTGCTCGCTCAGGTAGGCCAGCAGCTCCTCCGTTCCCGGGGCGTTTCCGAAGGCGTCCCCCCGGGCAAAGGGAAGCTCGAAGGCGGCGCACTTGAAGTGGCTCAGCAGGATATACAGGTTGTCCGGGTTCAGCAGCGCGTTCTCCGGGCTCTTGTGAAGCAGGTAATCCGGATGGTTGACGATATACTGGTCAATGGCGGCGGAGGAGGCGATGAAAAAGACGATGCTTGTTCCCTGCCGCCTGCCGGCCCGGCCGGCCTGCTGCCAGGCGCTGGCAATGGTCCCGGGATAGCCGCACAGCACGCAGGCGTCCAGGGCGCCGATATCGATTCCCAGCTCCAGCGCGTTGGTGGAAACCACCGCGTCCACCTGCCCCGCCCGGAGGCCCCGCTCAATCTCCCGCCGCTCCCCGGGCAGGTATCCGCCCCGGTATCCCCGGACCCGCCCGGCGTTCCCCAGCGGGTCCCGTACCAGGTCCTTCAGGTACTTCGTGAGCACCTCCACCGTCAGCCGGGAGCGGGCGAAGGTGATAGCCTGGATTCCGTTTTTCAGCAGCATGCCGGAAATGCTCCGGGTGATGGGGATGCTTCCCTGCCGGATGCCCAGCTGCCGGTTCACCACCGGCGGGTTGTAGAACACGAAATGCTTTTCCCCCATGGGGGCGCCGTTTTCATCAATCAGGGTAACGGGGCGGCCGATCAGCGTTTCCGCCAGCTCCCCGGGATTGGCAATGGTGGCGCTGCACAGGATGAACTGCGGATGGCTTCCGTAAAACTCACACAGCCGCAGCAGCCGCCGCAGCACGTTGGCCAGGTTGCTTCCGAACACGCCGCGGTAGGTATGGATTTCGTCGATGACGACATATTTCAGGTTTTCAAAAAGCTTGACCCATTTCGTATGATGGGGCAGGATCCCGGAATGCAGCATGTCCGGGTTCGTGACCACGATGTGCCCCGCCTGGCGGACCGCCTTGCGCGCCGCGGCCGGGGTATCCCCGTCGTAGGTGTAGGTTTTGATGTCCACACCCATTTCCTCGATCATGTCGTACAGCTCGCTGACCTGGTCGGCGGAAAGGGCTTTCGTCGGAAACAGGTACAGGGCCCGGGCGTCCTCGTTCTCAAGGATCGCGGAAAGAACCGGCAGGTTGTAGCACATGGTTTTTCCGGAAGCGGTGGGGGTGACCACGGTGACATCCTCCCCCCGGGCGGTGGCTTCCAGGCTTTTTACCTGGTGGATGTAGAGCTCATGGATCCCCCGGGCCTCCAGGGCGGGCTTCAGCCGCCCGTCCATGCAGGCGGGAAACGGCGCAGTCCGCGCTTCCCGGGCAGGAAGAACCTCCCACCGGGTAACATCCTTCATGAACATATGATCCCGCCGGAGCTGCTCGGCCAGCTGTGTCACATTCATGGTCCTGTCTCCTTTTCCGTCCCGTTCTCCGACAAAAATGCAAGTCTATAATAGAGCAAACCCGCTGCCTTTTCAAGGCGAACAAACGGTTTTTCCCGCCCTTGCCCTTTTCCCCCGGCGGGGATATAATATCCGGAGCTGCGGGGGTACCCCGCAGCTGTATCTTCGCATCCGCAGGAAAGGAAAAAAGCATGAGAATCGCGATTTACGGCGCCGGTTCCCTGGGAACGGTTCTCGGGGCGTACCTGGCGAAAAACGGAACGGAAGCCGACCTTGTCAACCACAACAAAGCCCACGTGGAAGCGCTGCGGGAAAAGGGCGCCCATATCACGGGCACCGTGGATTTCACCGTGCCCGTACACGCCCTGCTGCCGGAGGAAATGAGCGGGAAATACGATATCATTTTCCTCATGACCAAGCAGCTGCGCAACCGGGAAATCCTCACATTCCTGAAGGATTTCCTGGCGGAGGACGGCCTGGTGGTCACCCTCCAGAACGGAATCCCGGAGGATTCCGTTGCGGAAATCGTCGGCCCGGAGCATACGGTAGGCGCGGTCGTGGAATGGGGCGCTACCCTTTCCGCCCCCGGGGAGAGCACCCTCACCTCCTCGCCGGACAGCCTGTCCTTCCATATGGGGGGCATGCCGGGCCTCCCGGAGGGCAGCCTCCGCCGGGTCCAGGAGGTGCTGGAAAAAATGTGCCCCGTGGTGATTGAGGAAAACCTTCCCGGCGCCCGCTGGTCCAAGCTCCTGATCAACGCGACGTTCTCGGGCCTGGGCACCGTCATGGGCGGCACCTTCGGGGACGTAACCGGGGATCCCCTGGGCCGGGAAGCCGCCGTCCGCTGCATGAAGGAAGTCATCGACGTGGGCCGCGCCGCCGGGGTGACCTTTGCCCCGGTGCAGGGCAAGAACATCACCGCCCTGTTCTACTGGAGGGGCCCGGTGAAAAAAGCCCTGGCGAAGCTGATCCTTCCCGTCGCCATGAAGAAGCACGCCTCCATCGAGCCCTCCATGCTGCAGGACCTGAAGAAGGGCAAGCCCTGCGAGGTGGACGCCATCAACGGCGTCGTCTGTGACGCAGGCCGGAGGCACGGCGTCCCCACCCCCGTCAACGACCGGATTTCCGCCCTCATCCGGGAAATCCAGGACGGAAAGCGGAAGCCCGGGAGGGAAAACCTGAAGGAGATTCTGTAAGGGCACGAAAAAAGAGGCTGCAGCCGCAGTCTCTTTTTATTGTATCCGGATCATTTCTCTTTCAGTCGTTTGTCGCTCTTGCGCGCCAGCCAGGTTCCGAAGGACTGGATCACCTGGGTGATGATCACCAGCACGATCACCGCCAAGTACAGCACCGCGAACCGGTACCGCTGGTAGCCGTAAGACAGGGCGAGTTTTCCCAGCCCGCCACCGCCGACGGCGCCGGACATAGCCGTATATCCCATGATGGTAGTAATGGCCAAGGTAAAGTTGGTAATCAGGCTAGGCACGCTCTCCGGCAGCATCACCCGTGTTACGATCTGCCAGGTGGAAGCGCCCATGGACTGAGCCGCCTCGATGATGTTCGGGTTCACCTCCCGCAGACTGCTTTCCACAAGCCGGGCGATGAAGGGGAAGGCTGCCACTGTTAGCGGAACAATTGAAGCCACTGTGCCTACAGACGTCCCCACAATCACCCGGGTCAGGGGAATAATCATAACCATTAGGATGATGAAAGGCACCGAACGCAGCAAGTTGATAAATACGTTCAGAAAGCTCATCACAGGAGCGGGCAGCGGGCGGATTCCCTTTTGCTCTCCCGTCACAAGCAGCACACCCAAGGGAAGGCCGATCACAATGGCAAAGAAGGTGGCCAGAAGCGTAGAGTACAGCGTCTCCCAGATAGCAAAGGGAAACTCATTCAGCAGGCAGTCCCAGGCTTCCTGCAGTTTTTCCGGCGTAAAGGCGCTTGCGAAGTTCATTCCTCTTCCGCCTCCCCTGCTTTATATTCTGCTTCCACCTGCACTGTAATATCCTGGATCCGGCTCAGGTAGCTCACGGCCTTGGCCATTTCCTCCGGCCCTCCCGGGATATCCAGCAGCATGTATCCGTAAGCCCGGTCCCCCACGGAGCGGGTAGATGCTCCCAGAATGCTTGCCGCGATATTGCATTCCATAGCCATCCGGGCGATCAGCGGCTCTGTCACCGCACCGTTGAACAGTACCCGCAGGCGCTGTCCGCCACTGGAGAAGAGCATCATACCCTCCGTCATTTCAGGATAGATCAAGCTGCGGGTGGCATTAGTCCTCGGATTGGAGAAAACCTCGCTCACTTCCCCTTCCTCCACCACTTCGCCGTTCTCCAGAATCGCCACCCGATTGCAAATCTCCTGCACCACGCTCATCTGGTGGGTGATCACGATCACGGTGATCCCCATCTTCCGGTTGATCTCCCGGATCAGTTCTAGGATGGAATGGGTCGTTTTCGGATCCAGGGCGGATGTCGCCTCGTCACACAGTAGTACCTCCGGTTCTGTGGCCAGGGCCCGTGCAATAGCCACCCGCTGCTGTTGTCCACCAGACAACTGGGCCGGATAGGCGTTAGCCTTGTTGGGCAGGTCCACCATTTCCAGCAACTCCATGGCCTTCGCACGAGCTTGGGCCACAGGCACGCGGGACAGCCGCAGCGGCAGCATCACGTTTTCCAGGCAGGTCCGCTGCATCAGCAGATTGAAGCTCTGGAAGATCATGGTGATCCGCCGACGCACCTTCTGGATTTCTTTCTTTCCAAGCGTTCCCAGGTCCACCCCGTCCATCAACACGGTCCCTTCCGTCGGCCGCTCCAGCATGTTGATACAGCGGACCAGGGTACTCTTCCCCGCGCCGCTCATGCCAATGATCCCATAGATATCCCCGTTGTTAATGGTCAGATTGATATGCCGCAGGGCATCCACCGGGCCGTCCGTAGTAGTGAACAGCTTGGACAGGTTGCGAAGCTCGATCATACAGGTTCCTCCGGGTCTTGAACTTTTTCCATTATATCCGGATCAAGTCCAAACTTCAAGCAATGAAAAAATCCGGGCTTCCGCCCGGATGAAAAAGGTCCCTCAAGCTGCTTACTTTTTCAGGCCCAGCGCGCCCAGATCTGCCTGCTTGCCAGCGTAGAGGCCCATGGGCTCCACGTGCACGCCAGCGATGGTGACCAGCTTGGTATTGTTCTGCTTGTTGAAGTCATCCTGGTAGGGCTGATGCGCAAAGTAGTTGGCGAACACGTCCCCGGTATCCACCATGGTGTTAGGAGTCACATAGTCATCCACGATCACGATCTCCAAGGTGATATCCTTCTCGGCCAGGATCTTCTTGGCCACTTCCAACACATAGGAATGGGGATCCAACGTGCAGGCGACCTTGATGGTCTGCCCGGCCAGAGCCGCGTAATCCACAGAGGCGTCATAGCCGTCGGTGGGATTGTCGATGGTGGCAATAGCGGAACCATCCTGATACTTCTCCGCGAAATAGTCGGCTACCTGCTGGCTCAGCACAGCGGCAGCCAAAGCCTTGGCCATGTCTGTATCCTTATTGGCCTCGTTCACGCATACCACGTTCACGTAGGGGGATTCGGAGTTTTCATAAAGCAGAGCCTTGCTCAAGCCGGCAGCCAGGGCATAGTTGCCGTTGATCACGCCATAGTCCGCGTCCTTCAGCACATTGGGCACCATGGCCGCTTCCACTTCGTTGAACTCGATCCCCAGCTTGTTTTCCACGATATCAGCTTTCGTGGCGGTGATTCCGGCATCGTCCTTCAGCTTGATCAGGCCCTGAGCCTGCAGCAACAGCAGAGCGCGGCCTTCGTTGGTGGCGTCGTTGGGCAGTGCCACAGTGATCTTCTGCTGTTTCTTTCCGCCGATTACGCCGGTAAGCAGTAGCACAGCCAGCACGATCACGATCAGCGCAATACACGCGGCAATCAGTGTCTTCTTATTCTTCATTTTTCCTTACCTCTCTTTCTCTGTTCCTTCCGCACATTTCTCTTTACCAGAAGTAATCACGCGAATTATAGTAAAAACAGCAGCTTTCTGTCAATTTCTTTTCTGCTCTCTCCCTGTCTTTTCTCTGTCTGCGGCATTTGCTTCCTGCTGTTCTGTTATTACCTGTTTTCGAAAAAACCTTGACATTCTCTGGGAACAGGCTTATACTTCACCTGTAATGATTAAACGATTGTTTAATCGTTGAATAAACAATCGCTGATGAAGAAGGAGGCCCCAGCCGTGAAAAAGACCTATAAGATCGAAGTGGACTGCGCCAACTGTGCCAACAAAATGGAATGCGCCGCCTCCAAAGTGCCCGGCGTGGAATCCGTGACCGTCAATTTCATGACCCAGAAGATGAACGTTTCCTTCGCTGAAGGCGCGGAGCCCGCCGCTGTGATGAAGGAAGTGCTCAAAGCCTGCAAAAAAGTGGAAAGCGACTGCGAAATCGAACTGTAAGCCCGCGGACCGCTCCGCGGCGGAAAAGAGGGATGCCCCGTGACCCGGAAACAGAAAAAGGTTCTCATCCGCATCTGCGTCTCAGCGTCCATGCTGATCGCCCTGGCCCTGCTGCCCGAGGATTTTCCCCGGCTGTCCTTCCTGCCGGAAGGGCCCCTGGGGCGGCTGCCCCGGCTGCTGCTTTACCTGGTCCCCTACGGGATCATCGGATACGACATCCTGCGGAAGGCCTTCCGGGGAATCCTGAACCGGCAGGTCTTTGATGAGAATTTTCTCATGGCGGTGGCCACCCTGGGCGCCCTGGCCATCGGTTTCCTGAAAACCGGGGACTTTGTGGAGGCCGTGGCCGTCATGCTGTTCTACCAGGTCGGGGAGCTGTTCCAGGGCATCGCCGTAGGCCGGAGCCGGAAGAACATCAGCGCCCTGATGGATATCCGGCCGGATTATGCCCGGCTGGAAACCCCGGAAGGCGCGGAGGAAACGGATCCGGACGAGGTGCCCGTGGGCAGCGTCATCCTTGTGAACCCCGGGGAGAAGGTGCCCATTGACGGCGTCGTCCTGGAAGGGGAATCCTCCCTGAACACTGCTGCCCTCACCGGGGAGAGCATTCCCCGGGATGTGAAGCCCGGGGACGAAATCTGCAGCGGCTGCGTGAACATGAGCGGTGTGCTGCGGATCCGCACCACCCGGGTCTTCGTGGAATCAACCGTGTCAAAAATCCTGGAGCTGGTGGAGAACGCCTCCTCCCTGAAATCCAGGTCTGAAACCTTCATCTCCCGTTTCGCCCGGTATTATACGCCCGCGGTGGTCTTCGGCGCCCTGGCGCTGGCCCTCCTGCCGCCCCTGGTCCGGGGGCTCTTCCTGGGCCTTTCGCCGGAGTGGGGCGAATGGATTTACCGGGCCCTGACCTTCCTGGTCATCTCCTGCCCCTGCGCCCTGGTCATCAGCATCCCCCTGACGTTTTTCGCCGGCATCGGCGGAGCGGGCAAGGCGGGCATCCTGGTGAAAGGATCCGTGTGGCTGGAGGAGCTGAGCCGTACGGGCATCGTGGTCTTCGACAAGACCGGCACCCTGACGGAGGGCGTTTTCCAGGTCACCGCCGTACACCACTCTCCCCTGTCGGATGAGGACCTGCTGGAATACGCCGCCCTGGCGGAATCCTCCTCCTCCCATCCCATCGCCGTCAGCATCCGGAAGGCCTGCACCCGGTCCCTGGACCTCTCCCGGGTTTCCCATGTGGAGGAGATCAGCGGCAACGGCGTCCGGGTCCTGGTGGACGGAAAGGAGGTTGCCTGCGGCAACGCCCGGCTGATGGAACGCCTCGGCGTTCCCTGTGTGGAATGCCATGAAACCGGAACCATCGTCCACCTGGCGGTGGACGGCGCCTACGCCGGCCACATCGTCATCTCCGACCGGGAGAAGCCGGAAGCCAAGGAGGCCGTCGCCGCCCTGAAGGCCGCGGGGGTCCGGCGCACCGTCATGCTCACCGGGGACCGGGACGCCGTTGCACGGCAGGTGGCGGAGCGGCTGGAGCTGGACCAGGTTTACAGCGACCTGCTGCCGGAGGACAAGGTTTCCATGCTGGAGGAGCTGCTGAAGTCCAGGCACCCGAAGGAGGTGCTGGCCTTCGCCGGGGACGGCATCAACGACGCCCCCGTGCTGACCCGGGCGGACCTGGGAATCGCCATGGGCGCCATGGGGTCCGACGCCGCCATCGAAGCGGCGGATATCGTCCTCATGGATGACAATCCCCTGAAGATCGCCAAAGCCATCCGGATTTCCCGCAAATGCATGCGCATCGTCCGGGAGAACATCTTCTTCGCCCTGGCGGTGAAGGCCGTATGCCTGGTGCTGGGCGCCCTGGGCATTGCCAATATGTGGCTTGCCGTTTTTGCGGATGTGGGCGTCATGGTGCTGGCCGTGCTCAACGCCATCCGCGCCCTGTTTACCGGTAAATAAACCAAAGGAGGCTCCCCGATGCAGCATCTGCCCCATGCCCACGATGAAGCCGCGGAACGGCTTTTTGACCACATGCCCGCGCCGGCGGAATTCACCGCCTCCGCGGATCTGTTCGGCCTGATGAGCGACGGTACCCGGATCCGGCTTTTCTGGCTGCTGTGCCACTGCGAAGCCTGCCTCCTGGACCTGTCCGCCATGATGGATATGTCCAGTCCTGCCCTCTCCCACCACCTGAAGCTGCTGCGGGCAAGCGGCCTCATCGTCTCCCGCCGGGAAGGCAGGGAGGTCCGCTACCGGGCCGCGGAAAACCGCAAGGCCGAAGCCCTGCACCGCATGATTGAGGAAATCGCGGAAATCGCCTGCCCCGAGTAAGGGCAGGCATTCCTTTTCCCCCTCATCCGTGCTATACTGCGGTCAAAATGAAATGAACGGAGGAATCCGGATATGTTCACCTCCTGCCGCCCCTTTCCCGGCATCACGCATATCACCGACGCCATGGGCGTTTCCTTCACCCTGCTGGAGGGAAAGGACTCCGCCCTCCTCTTTGACGCCGGATACGGGCTGGAGGATGTTTCCGCCTATGTGAAAACCCTGACGGGCAAGCCGGTGGAGCTGCTCCTTTCCCACGGCCACCATGATCACATCCTGGGCGCCCGGTGGTTCGGCCGCAGCCTCATGGACCCGGCGGACCGGGAGGAATTTCTCCTCCGCTCCGGGCAGGAGCAGCGCCGGAGGGTCGCGGCCCAGGCCGCGGATCGGGGCCTTTCCGTCCCGGAGGACTTCCTTACGGCGGAAATTCTCCTGCCGGAGCCCCTCCGGTATACCGGCCGGATCGGAAGCTTCCCGTGCCGCGCCTTCGATCTCGGAGGACTGGAGGTCCTGGCCCTGGGCGTCCCGGGCCATACCGCCGGCAGTGTGGTGCTCTTTGTGCCTGAAACCCGGCTGCTGCTGACCGGGGACGACTGGAACCCCTGCACCTGGATGTGGTTCCCCTGCTCCCTGCCGGTGCGCAGGTGGCGGAACACGATGCAGGAGCTGGTCCCGCTGCTGGAAAAGGAATCCGGCGGGGAAATCCCTTCCGTCCTCTGCTCCCACCGGGCAGGGCCCCGGGAGGGCCGGGAGCTGAAGGCCTTCCTGGCGTGGATGACGGACGAACGCCTGCGGGAGGCTCCCGCCGTGGACATGGGCGCTCCCATCAACACCCATCGGGTTACCGTTCCGGAAAAGGGATGGGAGCTCCTCTTTGACGCGGACAAGTAATTCTTTTATTCTGTCATGAGCTCGAACCCGGCAAACTGCAGGTGCCCCTGGCCGGCAAAGGTGAAGTACAGGGACTGCACTCCGTCGGGCACAGTGATCTCCGCCTCTGTGTCATGCCATACATTGGCGTAGCCCACGGGCAGGCTGCCGACGGGCTCCCCGTCCCAGGCGGTGCGGACCTCCACCTTCCCGGTGGCGTAGCCCTTGGTCCGGACGGCGATTTTCTTCACGCCCCGGCAGTCAAAATACCGGAAGCCGGCAGTAGCGCCGTCCCGCATGTTGGCGATATAGCCGATGCCCTTTCCTCCCTCTTCGATCTCCTGGGTGATCTTGGGGAAGCGGTCATCCATCCAGCCGGACCAGGGCACGTAGGTCACATCCTCCTTCGTGAACAGGTGGCAGGCAATATAGGCGGGATAGTATCCCTCCCCCCGGAGGGGCCGGACGCTGCCGCAGGAGGTCATCTCCGCCTGCACGGCGGTGCCGTCCTCCCGGAATGTCAGCTTTTCAAAGCAGCCCTGGCGGGAATAGTTGGTGCCGTTGGTGTGCCGGTGATAGAAGATATACCAGTCATCCCCGATCTTTTCCATGCTGCCGTGGTTGTTGGCGGTGTAATACATGGGCTTGTCCGCCGGCTTGTAGGTACCGATGCCGTCGTCGCAGCTGCTGATGAGCACACCCTTGTACTCAAAGCCCCCGGTGGGCTCCCGGCTCACGGCGTAGCACAGCTCATGGAATTTGATGGAGGAATAGATAAAGTAATACAGGTCCCCGCGTTTCCGGATGGAGGGCGCCTCGAAGAACTCGTGACCCTCAAAGCCCGTTTCCTTGCCGTACATCACCCCGGGGGCCACAAACCGCGGCGCTTCCGCCACCGTCAGCATGTCCCCCTCCAGCACGGTGACCATGGCGCCGTGGCGGCTTTTGTCCCCGTAGCCGCAGAAGCCGGTATAGAGGTAGGTCTTCCCTCCCTCCGTCAGCACGCCGGGATCAAACTGGGGCTCGTCCCCCTCCTTCTCCCCGAGCTTCGTTCCGTCGGGATAATGGACATAACCATAAAAATCATAGGGTCCGGCAGGCCGGTCCGCCACGGCGACGGACACCACGCCCCAGGTGCTCAGCACATAGTACAGGTAATACCTTCCGTCTGGGCCGACGGCCACGTCCGGGGCATAGAGGTTGCCCTGCAGGTCCCCGTTGTGCGGGTCCTGGTCCTTCCGGTAGATCACGCCTTCATACCGCCAGTCTCCCAGGCTGTCCACCGGGGCGGACCAGCACACATAGTCCCCCATGCAGTAGACGTCGCCGCCGAAAAAGTCGTGGGATCCGTAAATATAGACCCTGTCGCCGAAAACATAGGGTTCCCCGTCGGGAACATACTCCCAGTTGGGCAGATAGGGATTGATGACCTGCTTGCCGTTCATGCCTTGCTCTCCTCCGTATATCCGGTCTCCCGGTATTTTCTGCTTCTGTGCTGATGATATGCGGAACCGGGTCCCCTGTCAAAGGGTTTTTCACAAAGGGCTCTTCAACGCCCGGGGCATATTGACAGGCGTGATATAATCGACAATTGAGGGAATGCGCTGCAAGCATTCGTTCCTATATTATTTTAAAAGGAGAACCAAGATGAATCTCTCACCACTTCAGAAGGCCAGATATGAGTATCAGCCCAAGCTTCCCGCAATGCTTCGCGGCGGCATCTCCGAGATCAGCATCAAGGTCGGCGAGCCCACGGAAAGCGTCGCGGACCAGGAGCAGATCAAAGCCCTGTTCCCCAACACCTACGGGAAGAACGAAATCACCTTCACCAAGGGAAAGAACACCTCCGCGGCAAAGAAGCAGGTTGTGGGCGTCATCCTTTCCGGCGGCCAGGCCCCCGGCGGACACAACGTGATCTGCGGCCTGTACGATGCCCTCAAGGCAACGGACAGGAACAACGTGCTGCTGGGCTTCAAGGGCGGCCCTTCCGGACTGATCGAGGACGATTACATCGAGTTTGACGACGAATATATCAACGCCTACCGGAACACCGGCGGATTTGACATCATCGGCTCCGGCCGCACCAAGCTGGAAACGGAAGAGCAGTTCCGGATCGTGACGGAAGTCGCGAAGAAGCACGGCCTCACCGCCATCGTCATCATCGGCGGGGACGATTCCAACACCAACGCCGCCGTGCTGGCGGAATACATGGCCGCCCACGGCACCGGCGTGCAGGTCATCGGCTGCCCGAAGACCATCGACGGCGACCTGAAGAACGAGGACATCGAGGCCTCCTTCGGCTTTGACACCGCCACCAAAACCTATTCCGAGCTGATCGGCAACATCGCCCGGGACGCCAACTCCGCCAAGAAATACTGGCATTTCATCAAGGTCATGGGCCGCTCCGCCTCCCACGTCGCCCTGGAGTGCGCGCTGGAGACCCAGCCCAACATCTGCCTGATCGGCGAGGAAGTGGCCGAAAAGAAGATGTCCCTGGCCCAGATCACGAAATATATCGCGGATTCCGTGGAAAAGCGGGGCAACAACGGCGAAAACTTCGGCGTTGCCATCATCCCCGAAGGCATCGTGGAATTCGTTCCCGAGTTCTCAAAGCTCATCGCTGAGATCAACGAGCTCCTCGCCGGCGCGAAGGCCGAAGCGTTCAACGCCCTGCCGGACTGGAACGCAAAGAACGAATTTATCCGGAAGGGACTCACCGCGGAATCCTACGCCGTGTTTGACATCCTTCCCCTCTTCGTGCAGCAGCAGCTCTTCCTCGACCGGGATCCCCACGGCAACGTCCAGGTTTCCCTCATCGAGTCCGACAAGCTGTTCGCCGAGATGGTAGCCAGCGAGCTGGCGAAACGGAAAGCCGCCGGCACCTACAAGGGACACTTCGGATCCCAGCATCACTTCTTCGGCTACGAAGGAAGATGCGCCTTCCCGTCCAACTTTGACGCCGACTACTGCTATTCCCTGGGCTACAACGCCTTCATGCTCATCCAGTACGGCTGCAACGGATACCTGTCCAAGGTTTCCAACATCTCCCGTCCCGCGGAAGAGTGGGTGGCCGGCGGAATGCCCATCACCAAGATGATGAACATGGAAAGAAGAAACGGAAAGGATAAGCCCGTGATCCGCAAGGCGCTTGTGGAGCTCGACGGCGCCCCCTTCACCTACTTCGCCTCCCATCGGGAAGAGTGGGCCGTGAAGACCTGCTTCCAGTACCCCGGCGCCATCCAGTACTTCGGACCCGCGGAGGTCTGCGACCGGACCACCGTCACCCTGGCCCTGGAAAAAGGCACCTTCACGGAGAAATAATCCCCCGATCATCAAAACCCGGTTTCCGAAAACGGAAACCGGGTTTTTTCATCAAGGGCCCGCCGCCGGGAAAGGCAGCCTTCCGGCCGGGGATCAGGTCTGTCCCCGGCGGATGATGCTGTGGCGCTCGGGGCCCACGGAAATCCACTTGACCACCACGCCTACGGATTCCTCGATACACTTGACAAAATTCTGGGCCTCGATGGGAAGGTCCCACCAGTTGCGGATGCCTGAGATGCTGCATTTCCAGCCCTTCATGGTCTCGATCACGGGTTCGCACTGGTCCAGGATCGCCGGGAAAGGCATATCCTCAAACTCCTGGTCCTTGTACTTGTAGCGCACGCAGATCGGAATCTCGTCCAGGGAGCTGAGCATATCCAGCTTGGTCAGGGCGATTTCCGTTGCCGCCTGGATCTTCACGCCGTACCGGGTTGCCACCAGGTCGAAGGGCCCGATCCGGTGATACGTTTTTCCTGTTTCACCGCAGGTCTCCCGCAGGAGTTTTTCCTGCTCCCCGAAGGCCTCGCAGACAAAGGGTCCCCTGCCGACGCAGGTGGAATAGGCCTTCACCACGCCGATAATCCGGTCAATCTCCACCCCGGGCATTCCCGCGCCGATAGGCGCATAGGAGGCCAGCACGTTGGAGGATGTGGTGTAGGGATAAACCCCGAAGTCCAGGTCCCGCAGCGCGCCCATCTGCGCCTCAAACAGGATCCGTTTGTTGTTCTCGGAGGCCTCCTGCAGGTAGGTCCGGGTATCCGTGATGAACTCCCGGAGCGGCTCGCAGTAATCCCTGTACCAGGCCTCCAGCTCCTCCTTCGACACGGGTTCCGCGTTGTATACGCCGGAAAGGATCATGTTCTTCCAGACCCGCAGGTCCTCCAGGTGCTCCCTGAAAAGCTCCGGATAGAACATTTCCCCGGCCAGGATCGTCTTTTTCTGGTATTTGTCGGAATAGAAGGGCGCAATCCCCATCCGGGAGGAGCCGTACCGCTTGTCTCCCAGGCGCTCCTCCTCCAGCTCGTCCAGCCTCCGGTGCCAGGGGAGCAGCAGGGAAGCCCGGTCGCTGATCATCAGGTTCTCCGGGGTGATGGACACTCCCTTTGCCTGGATGGCACGGATTTCGTTCAGCAGCCTCTCCGGATCCAGCGCCACGCCGTTTCCGATCACATTCACAACGCCCTTGCGGAACACGCCGGAAGGAAGGGCGTGAATTTCAAACTCGCCGAACTGATTGATCACGGTGTGGCCGGCGTTGGCGCCGCCCTGGTACCGGATCACAACGTCGAAAGCTTCCGTCAGCAGGTCTACCATGCGGCCTTTGCCTTCATCGCCCCAGTTGATTCCAACGATTGCGGTACAAGCGTTCATCTGATATCCACCTTTCGACTCATTCCGCCTTGGATGCGGCTTTTCCTCTTGCTCCATGATACCTCCGGCGGTTCCTCTTGTCAATGACGGCGCCGGCTCCCTCCCCCGGGCACAAAAAAGCCCGGCTCCCCTCCGGGGGCATCGGGCGTTTCCTTCCCGGGTGGATTTCCGGGAAATTATTTCAGCTGGCGGCAGATGGCGTCAAAGGATTCCTGGGAAAGGTCATGCTCAATCTTGCAGGCGTCCTCCCGGGCGGTTTCCTCCGGCACCCCCAGCTGAACCAGGTACCTGGTCAGCTTCTGGTGACGGTCATAGATCTTCCGGGCAATGGCATACCCCTTGTCCGTCAGGGAAATCAGGTTGTCCGCCCCCATGTGGATATACCCGTTCTCCCGCAGCTTCTTCATCGCCACGCTGACGGATGGCTTGGACACGTTCAGCCCCGCCGCAATATCCACAGAGCGCACATACCCTTTCTGTTCCAGCAGCATCAGGATTTTCTCCAGGTAATCCTCCGCGGATTCATGTATATTCATCAAATTGAGCGACCTCCCACAGCCGGATGATACCGGTTTATGATCTCTCTCTCTTGTTATTGTATTCTAACACAAAGATTTCTCTCCCGCAACCGGCCTGATTCTCCCTCTTTTTTCCCTTCTCCCGGTTGTACTTTTGCTCCCATACCGGTACAATAAAGCCATACCCGAAATACGGAGGAACGCGCATGGCAGACAGGAACCCGGTTCACGAAAACCCCCAGGAGGAAAGCCTCCGGTGGGAGGAGGTATCCACAGAGCATCTCGTCCAGGATGAATGGATCGATTTCCGGAGATCCGCCTTCCGTTTTCCGGACGGCCGGATTTTCCAGCCCTACTACAGCTTCACCCGCAGGGACTACGCGGTCATCGTCGCCTCGGATGAGGAAGGGCGTTACATCTGCGTCCGCCAGTTCCGGCAGGGAATCCGGGAGGTAACCACCGAGTTCCCCGCGGGCGCCATCGAAAAAAAAGACGGCGCTTCCCCGGAGGAGGCGGCCCTGGAGGCGGCCAAGCGGGAGCTTCGGGAGGAAACCGGCTATGTTTCCGACCATTGGCGTCCCCTGCTGACCATTCCTTCCAACGCCACCATTTCCGATAACTACGCCTGGCTTTTCGCAGCGGAAAAATGCCGCCCGGCCGCCGCGCAGCAGCTGGATGAGATGGAGCTCCTCCGGGTCTGCAGGCACACCGGGGAGGAGCTGGACGACATGCTTTCCCGGGGTGAATTCAAGCAGTCCGTCCACGCGCTGGCCTGGCTGCTCACAAAGCAGCCGGGAAAGGCATAACAGCCGCGGCAGATGAAAGGGGCATCCGGTTCCGGATGCCCCTTCTTCATTCCTTATTTATTCCTTGGGAGAAGCAACCTGGGAGGTAATCCAGCCCCACCGGCTGTCCTCCTCCACAAAAACGTAATACCAGAGCTTCCCGTCCTTCCCGGTTGTTGTGGAATAGTACGGATAGGCGGAGGCGGGATACGCGACGCTGATCCACCGGGATTTCGCATCGGCGTTCTCATGGACGAACTTCCGCTGGTCCCCCTTCTTCCCGATAATCACGACGTCCCCGGCCTTTTCCGTTCCCAGGGGAGAAACGCTGGGCTCGCCAAGGGTCTCCAGCGTCACCGGTTCGCTGCCGCCGTCCTCCACGCCCTCTCCGGGCCGGAAGGAAGCGGTTTTCCGGTTGATGAAGCCGCGGGCTGTTTTCCCGTCCACGGTGCACTCGATATACCACTTATCCGTGTTTTTGTATACATGCTTGGCAAGGATCCGGAAGCTGTCCCCCTCCTGCAGGGTGGTGAAAGGGGTGCCGTCCTTTCCCGCATCGTCCGTCACATCCATCTTCACGGCGGCAACGGCCGGAAGGTTCACAAATCCGTAGGTGGACATGCCGCTCCTGAACTTTTTGACGTACTGCGGCGCGATATATCCCGTCCGGCTCACGCCTTTCCCGGTGGTGTAATGCACCAGCAGCCATCCGTCAACGGTTCCCGCCTCATAAATGTCCTTGCTGGGATTGCAGTAGGCCTTGCCGTCCGCCAGGCGCAGGGAGTTTTCATCCGGCGCCGTGTAAACGGGGCAGCTTGTGCTCTGGACCCCCAGCCCGTCCTTGTGATGCTTGAACAGGAAATCCTGCGCTCCCAGGAGCTTGTCGTTCCATTCGGTCCGGGTCATTTTCCCGCCCTCAGCCAGCGCGGCGGAGCCCAGGACCGCCAGACAGAGCACGGACAGCGCAAGCACGGACAGCCATCTTTTCAGTGACTTACTCTTCATTATCAGTTCCCTCCCGAGATTTTTCGTGTTTTTCGCTGTTTTTCTTTTCGCCGTGTCCCGTTCCGTTTCCTGCTGCCGTTTTTTTATTCCTTCCATAATTCGGGCAGGTCCCGGTACAGCCCCAGCTCCTTCAGTTTTTCCCGGAGGCTTTTCATGTCCTCCCAGGCCTGGGGCTTTTTGGACGCATCCCGCAGCAGCGCCGAGGGATGATAGGTCGGCATCATCCAAACGCCCTTCCGCTCCGTCCACTTTCCCCGCTCCCGGGTGATCCGGATCTCCGGATCCAGCAGGTTTCTGGCCGCCGTGCTCCCCAGCAGCAGGATGACCTTCGGCCGTACCAGCCAGGTCTGCATCCGCAGGTGGATCCGGCAGGCCTCCGCCTCCTCCGGCGTGGGAACCCGGTTGTCCGGCGGCCGGCATTTCACGATGTTGCAGATATACACCCGCTCCCGGGGAAGTCCGATGGCTCCAAGCATCTTCGTCAGCAGCTGGCCTGCCGCTCCGACAAAGGCAAGTCCTTCCTCGTCCTCCGTCTGCCCGGGGCCCTCGCCGATCAGCATCAGCGGAGCCTGCCGATCCCCCTGTCCCGGAACCTTGCGGGTAATATGCCTGCAAAGGGGACACAGATTGCACTCCTCCACCTGCCGCTCAAAAAGCTCCCATGTGATTTCCGCCATTTCCGCCCCTCCTCCCGGGCTTTAAGTCTTTCCTTTTTCCGTTATTCCCATCATAGCACAGGAAGCCGGCGAAAAACAGCGCAAATGTTTCCGGATCGTCCCGGGCATCTTGCCCTGTTTCCCGCAAGGGCATATACTCTTGACAGAACATAAGGGAGGAAAAACCGGATGAAAGGAATTGCGCTGCTGGCGGAGTGCCCGGACTGGGCGGTGTGCGTCAAGCCCGCCGGGATGGATTCGGAAAAAGAGGTTCCGGAGGCCCTTGGCAAAGCCGCCGGCGGAAGCTTCCTGCCGGTTCACCGGCTGGACCGGGCGGCCGCGGGGCTGATGGTTTACGCCCGCACCCCAGCCGCGGCAGCGCAGCTGTCCCGCCTGATCCAGGCGGGACAGCTGACAAAGGAATATATGCTGCTGTGCCACGGCGCCCTTCCCGCAGTCGAAGGCCCCATGGAGGACCTGCTGTGGAAGGACAGCCATAAGAATAAGGTATACGTTGTATCCCGCCCCCGCGCCGGGGTGCGGGAGGCCCGGCTCACCTACCGGGTGCTGGGGTCCCCCGCCCCGGACAGGACCCTGGTCCGGGTCCGGCTGGAAACCGGGCGCACCCACCAGATCCGCGTACAGTTCGCCTCCCGGGGATGCCCCCTGTGGGGAGACCGCAGGTACGGCGCCCGGGACCGGGAGAAGGAGCTGTATCTCTTCTCCTGCGCCCTCTCCTTTCCCTGGCAGGGAGGGGAAAAGCGCTTTGAGCTGCT
>OCVV011356324.1_pt1 | contig 19900 bp, 16 predicted proteins | sample 1539721 | NCBI WGS metagenome assembly OCVV01 (sample SAMN02144230, study PRJEB22623) | gut metagenome | biome: sheep rumen | host: Ovis aries | place: New Zealand
CTGGATCGCAAAAGCACCCTGCTCCATGGGGCAAGGTGCCGTAAAGTTACTTTGGATATTTCCTGTGTCTACTTGACAAGGGCGGATCAGAGCGCTGACGGCATATCATATCAGTTCTTATTTTGCTCCTGCTGCGGTCGCCTTCCCGATGCGGAAGGTTAATCCCAGCTGATCAAATATCTTCAGTAAGGTGTTCAGGTTCGGCGTACTCCTGCCAGATTCGATTCGGGCCACCGACGAGTGTGGGATACCGCAAAGCTCCGCCAGATCCCTTTGGGAAAGCTCCAGCTCATGCCGGCGCTCGATCATCGTTCCGACGATCTGGGACAGGGCCTCGATTTCATCCATATCCTTTCCGAGCTCCGGGCTCTTTTCCCTGACATGCCGCTTGTAATCATCCCAGGTTGCCATAACATCACCCCTTCCTTGATACTCAATCATCCCGTTCCGCTTTTGCCTTCTCGATCTCTCTGCGCGGAGTCTTCTGTGTCTTCTTGCGGAATGGATTCAGCAGGACGAATTTGTTATCCTTGAAATAGAAGTAGAGCACCCGGTTGCTGCCCGGTCTGAGTTCCCAGATATCTTCCTCCAGATTTTTCGTTATATTCTCTCCCAGCCTTGTTCCATGGTCCTTCAGCAGCTGGATATAAACGAAATCTGTTTGTGCTGGATTCTGGCGTCTTTATTCTTCTCGGCCTTCTGTTCCAAATCATCAAGGAAGTTCCATAGTTCGGATACGCCATCCGCTGTCTCGTAAAATTCAATCTCGTACATCGGATTTCTCCATTCCTTGATTCCATTATATGATAGCAAAAATGCGTCCAAAAGTCAATCGGGAAGGGAAGAATCCACCAGGACGGCTCCGATGTGATCCGGTTTCATTCCCGCCGTCCTTTGTTCACCCTCTGAGCGTTTCGGACACGGCCATCATGTAGGGGCCGGTGCCCTTGGCGTCGTCCTCCACGATGGGCTCGGAGAGGTAGTAGCGGACGGAGCCGTCCCGCACGGGGTTGCTGGCCGGGCCGAGGCCGGCCACCTTGCAGATGCCGCCCAGGTGGTACTGGCCGTTTTCGTCTACGCGAAGGTAGCGGGCAGTGAGCTGCTTCATGGCTTCCAGGGCGCCGGGCTTGAGGGCCTCGTCCAGCAGGCCCAGACGGCAGCCCTTCAGGATGGCGTAGAGGACCATGGAGGTGCCGGAGGTCTCCAGATAGTTCCCCTCCGCCTCCGGATGGTCGATCACCTGGTAGAACAGGCCGGTTGCTTTGTCCTGATAGCGGAGGATGCCGTCGACCGCCTCCCGGAGCAGGCCCGAAAGCGCGGCCCGCTGGGCGGAAAACTGATCGCCCAGGAAATCGGCACAGTCCGCCAGGGCCATCAGATACCAGCCCATGGAGCGCAGCCAGAAGTTCGGCGAGCAGCCCGTCTTCGGGTCGGCCCAGAACTGGACCTTGGCGGTGTCACAGGCGTGGTAGTACAGGCCCTTTTCCTCGCAGTACAGGAGCCTGCGCACGTTTTCAAACTGCCGGACGACGTCGTCGGCCACCGCCTTGTCCCCGTATTTCGCGGCCCAGAGGGCGCGGAAGGGCTGGGCCATGTACAGGCCGTCCAGCCAGACCTGGTCAGGATAGATTTCCTTGTGCCAGAAGTTGCCGCAGGCGCAGCGGGGATGGGTGGAAAGCCTGTCCTCATGGAAGCGGATGGCCTTTTCATACCGCTCGTCCCCGGTCTCTTTGAGGGCGAAAAACAGGGCCCGGCCCGGGGCCACGTTGTCGATGGAGTAGGCCTTCAGGTCAAAGTTCGGGATGGAGCCGTCCGGCATCACGAAGCGGGACAGGTAGGACAGGACGAAGTCCTTGTACTGCGCTTCCCCCGTGGCTTCATACAGGTCGATCGCCCCCACCAGCACACAGCTGTCCTCGTAGTTCCAGGACTTTTTGTAGGGAGTATAGGCGTTCAGATATTGGGAAAAATATGCGGCGTTACCGTCCATGGTACATTCCTCCCGGGATGTATTTCGTTTGAAAAAAGTATAAACGGAAAGAGGGAGAATGTCAAGGAAGACCGACGATTCAAGGGCTACGCCAACGATTCATGACTATCTCAGCGGGGGTGATCAGGGGGATCCTTTCCCCTGATGGTAATCCGCAGCGGCGGCATGTACGCCGCGAGGAGTATTTTTGCGCAGCAGAATGATACTTAGGAAGTGAAGACCTCTCCACTTCTGCGGAGCAAAAATGCGTTCCTTGCGGATTTGCCGCCCGGGAGCCCTGGAAGGGCGAGAGGCAAATCCGTCGGGGGGTTCCCGTAGGGGGGTCGCAAGACCCCCATGCGATTATTCGTCCTTCACAGGCATGGTTGCTTCCTGGAACGTCGGGACGTATCCGATGTACCCGGGGTACAGGATTTCCAGGGCCGGGCCGGCGGCGTCCGGCGACAGGCGCACCACCCTTCCGTCCGTCAGGCAGGCCTTTTTGACCTGGAGCAAGATGCGGCCCAAACCCTTAAGCTGATCCGGGGATTTTTCCCAGGTCAGGGCGGAAAGGGTTTTTGCCTCGCCCGGCAGCAGGGTGCCGGCGCAGATCACGGCCTGGGTGTTTTTCCCGTCCGCCCCGCAGGGGAGGGCCTCGCCGAAGATGTTGAAGCATTCCGCCTGCAGCTCCAGGCCAGCCAGCTCCGTGTCCCCGTCGCTGCGCAGGGTGAGGGCAGTTTGCCCGTTTTCACTGGACAGGCTGATCAGCTGGACGCGGATGTCCGGCTCAGGCTCCGTCACCGTGACGGAGACGCGGGCCGTCTGGCCCATGCCGTCCGCGGCGCTCAGGACGATCTCGCAGGCGCCCGCCTGAAGGGCGGTGACCATCCCCTTCTGGTCCACCTGGGCCACGGCCGGGTCGGTGCTTTCCATGATCACCGTGGGGTCGTCCGCGTCTCCGGGGAAGACGGTCCAGCTGATTTTGCCCTGCTGGCCAGCCTCCAGGGACAGGGTTTCCGGGCTGACCTGGATGTCTGTCACCTGCTGCACGACTCGGACGGTGACGGAGGCCTTCAGGTCCGGCTGGGCCTGGGCCGTGCAGGTGACGACGCACCGCCCGGTCGAAACGGCCGTGACCACCCCGTTTTCATCTACCGTGGCGATCTGGCCGCTGGTGCTCTCCCAAAGGGTCTGGCTGACGCCGGTCACCCCGATCTGGTGACTTTGGCCCACGGAAAGGGTGAGGCTGTCCGTATCCAACATCAGGGACTTGGGCGCTTCCAGCACCGTCACCGTCATCTGCCCGTAGCGGCCGGAGCCGTCCTGGGCCTGGGCGCGGATGATCGTCCTGCCGGGGGCGACGCCGGTGACGACGCCGTTTTGATCCACCTGGGCGATCCCCTCGTCCCGGGAGGAATAAATGAGCTCCGTGGGCGGGACGTCCGCCGGCTCCAGGATGACCTGGGTGGGGATGCTTTCCCCGGCCCGGACGCTTTCCTTCCCGGAGGAGAAGCGGACGGATTTGAGCCGCTGCCGGACGACCAGGTGGATCACGTCCATCACCTCCAGGGCGCTTTGGCTGACGGCGACGATGTCGCACTCCCCGGCGGTTTTGCCGGAGATGATCCCTTCCACGCTGACGGTGGCGACCGTTTCGTCCGTGGACGCCCAGGCGATCTTCCGGTTCTCGCTGTCCTGGGGCCAGACCTCGGCGGTCACCTGGGTTTTCCGGCCGGTGGCCAGGGTCAGGGGGCCCTGCTGATGAATCGTCACCTTTTCGGGCCTGCGGGCGACGGTGAGTTCCAGACTGTCCTTCTTCCCGCTGCCGTCCTGGGCGGCGACGGTGATGGAGGCCGTCCCGTCAGACAGGGCGGTCACGATGCCGCTTTCATTGACCAAGGCTACGGCTTCGTTGGAGGAGGTAAAAGCGACTTCCCCGTTGGTCACGTCCAGGGGCTCCAGGACGTAGCGCAGGAGGGCCCGCTGGCCGGCTAAAAGGGTCGCCTTTTCGGAAACAAAGGAAAGGTCCTTCGCCAGTTGCACGACGATCACCGGCAGGGTGGTCCGCACCTGCTCCCGGGCCTGGCTGACGCACAGGATCTCGCACTGGCCCTGGCCCGTGGCGGTGACCTGGCCGGAGGCGTTCACCTGGGCCACGCTTTCGTCCGACGAGGTCCAGAGCACCTTTTTATCGGAGGCGGAGTCCGGAGTGATGACGGCCTTGAGGCCGTGGGTGTCGCCCACGTTCAGGATCAGGGGAGCCGTTTCCTCAATGGTCACGGCCTCCGGCAGCTGGACGACCTGGATGTTCACATAGGACACGCGCTTGGTGCCGTCCATCGTCATCACGCGGATCGCCGTCTGCCCTTTGGCGTGGGCCGTCACCAGGCCCTTTTCGTCGACGGTGGCGATCTTTTCATTGTCGCTGGAGTAGCTGACCGCCTGCAGGGTCGCGTCCTCCGGGGTGAAGGTCAGGATGGTCTGGGCCTGCTCCCCAAGGGTCAGGGTCGTCTTTTCGGCGCTGACCCGGACCTTGGTCACCGGCTCCACCACCAGCACGGGCAAGAGGATCGACACGGAGGGGTTCGAGGTGCTGGTGAGCTGCAGCATGGCCGCCCCGGGGGCAAGGCCTTTGATGGTGGTCTTGCTGACGCGGAGGATGTCCGTCTGGGCGGCGAAGACCGTGAAGCTCCGGTCCGAAGCGCCGGAGGGCTCCATGGTCACTTTGAGGGCCAGGGAGGCGCCCTTTTTGAGCAGCAGCACCCGGTGGATGGCTTCCAGCTCTTCCTCCGGCAGGGTTTCGTACAGGTCGTTGGCGATCAGGTTTTTCACATGGTTAAACGCCGGCCCGTCCTCCGCCGTCAGAAGGTTCAGGCCCCGTTCGTTCAGCTTCATCCCCGTCACCGGCCGAAGGACATTGACCTTGAGCTTGGCCACATAGGTCCTCTTTTCCGCCTTCATCGCGGCGGAAATGGTGACCTGGCCCTTGCTGACGGCGATCAGCATGCCGTTTTCATCCACATAGGCCACCTTGCGGTTGGTGGAGGTATAGCTGACCTCCCCTTCGAGCCCTTCCTGGATGACCAGCGGGGCCTGCATCTGCTCGCCCTCGTACATCGTCACCGATTTGTCCGGAAAGGAAAGCTCCCCGGCCGCGAAACAGACGGGGGGAATCAGCAGGAGGATCAGCAGCAAACAGGCGAAAACCTTGTATTTCATGTATCTTTTTCCTTTATTCGGCAGGGTGCGGCGCTTGCAAAAGCGAATGGTTTATGGTATAAAGATAGTAACATTCAGTTTATGCCAATCGCCGTGATTTGATGAAAGGAAGTCCTGGAAAATGACAGTACGCGAACATATTTTCCTGGTCGGTATGGCCGGCTGCGGGAAGTCCACCTTGGGACTGCGGCTCGCCCAGGCCCTGGGCCTTCCTTTTGTGGATACGGATCAGCGCGTATCCGAGATCATGGGGATGACGGTCAACGATATTTATACCGCCCTGGGGGAGGAGTTCTTCCGCAACGCGGAAACCGCCGTGCTGGCGGAGATGGCCAGCGTGCAGCCCTGCGTGATCTCCACGGGAGAAGGCACGGTGCTGACGGAGGAAAACATCACCATCATGAAAAACCACGGCATCATTTTGTTTATCGACCGGCCGCTGGACCAGATCCTCTCTGACATCAAGATGGACCGCCGGCCCACCCTGCGCGGCGGCACCCACGAGGACGTCATCGAACAGTACAACGCCCGCATCGGCTATTACCGCTACGCGGCCGATTTCCACTTCGATAATTCCCACGGCTTTCAGCCCGGGGTCGTCGGCCTGACCGAGCTGGTCACCACGATCCTGGCTCTGCCGGGCTACTGCAAAGGAGGGGCCCTCTGATGAAATGCCCCGTATGCGGCTTTGAAGACTGCAAGGTACTGGACTCCCGGCCGGTCAACGGCGGGGCGAGCATCCGCCGCAAGCGCGAATGTATCCAGTGCGGCAAGCGCTTTACCACCTACGAAACGATCGAAAAGCCCACCATCCTGGTGGTCAAGAAGGACCAGTCCCGCGAGCTCTTTGACGAAAACAAGGTCCGCAGCGGCATCCTGGCCGCCTGCCACAAGCGCCCCGTTTCCGCAACGGACATCGAGTCCATCGTCAACAAGGTCAGCCAGGCCGTCTACAACAGCATGCAGGAGGAAGTGACCACCCGCAAAATCGGCGAGATGATCATGGAAGAGCTCCGCCAACTGGACGAGGTCGCCTACATCCGCTTCGCCTCCGTCTACCGACAGTTCGCAGATCTCTCAACGTTCCTTGCGGAAATGACAAAAATGAAGGAAGAAACCAAATAAAGCACCGAAGATTAGGTAGTAGGTAGGAGGTAGTAGGTAGGAGGTTTTTTGTCCGGATCATTGATTTAATCAAAGCTGGATCCGATATGCTTCGCCCGTTTCAGACAGAAACGGGTTTTTTTATTCGGAGGAACTATAAACCTCCTACCTCCTACCTCTTACTTCCTACCTTGTATTTGGTAGGAGGTTTTTTGTCCGGATCATTGTTTTAAAACAAAGCTGGATCCGATATGCTTCGCCCGTTTCAGACAGAAACGGGTTTTTTATTTTCGGAGAAACTATAAACCTCCTACCTCCTACCTCCTACTTCCTACCTCCTACCTAATTACTTCTTCCCTTTTATTTCCTGCTTGTTTTGCGTGCTTTATCCAGCAATTTGAGTGTGCTTATCGCCATCCCCACCGCCGTGAGGCCGATCAGGGTGTAGACCAGCCAGGTCGGGGGGTAGATCAGGACGCCGCCGGGCAGGGGGAGGGGCTTGTCAAACAGGAACTGGAGGCCGACGCACAGGCCGACGCTCACCAGCATCAGCACCCACCAGCGGACGGTGCCGCTGCCGCCGTTTTGCTTGATCTTGATCGTGGCCCAGACCATGATCCCCGCCATGATGAGGACGGAGAAGAGCTGGTCCATGCGCACGAAGTTCATCGCCAGGTAGTGGACGTAGCTGTCCTCCCGGAGCATGTCCCAGAACACCTGGCCGGCCAGGTACATTACCAGCAGGGTGACCGGGAGTACGCCGTTCTTCTTGAGCGCCCCGAAGATTCCCCAGAGGGCCAGGCCGAGGGCGTACAGCCCGCCCAGCCAGAACACGGCGATCACCCGCCACTCGGGATATTCGGGTTCGGGGGTGAACGAAACGGGGAAAAAGCAGGTGGAGGCTTCCGGCCCGGTGCCCATGCCGCAGAGCCATTCGCCCCATTTGGCCACGCCGATGGCCAGCAGGACGCCCGGCAGGCCGATCTTCAAAAGCTCCTGAAAGGAGACTTTCTTAGCCTTGGACACGATCAGCGCGGACAGGAATAAACCGCCCAGCACGCCCAGGCTCATGTAGCCGCCCTTGTCGGGGCGGAAGACGTAGCCCAACAGGGTCAGTCCCATGCTTTCGCCCACATAGGGGTCCAGCAGGTCCGCCACGACGGCGAACAGCCCGTGGCCCAGGAAGATGCCCAGCGCCGCCGTCAGCGGCAGAAAGAGACAGAGCGCGCCGTCGGAAATCTTCCGCCGGACGCCCAGAAAAAAGATCACCGCGGCGGCCGCCAGAGAGCCCAGCGTCACGCACAGAGCCCAGGGCGTCACTGGCATCGCGCCCAGATAAAACAACGGTTCACCCATCGAAACCAACAACCTCCAAACAAAGGCAGACGCCAAATGCGTAATGCTTAATGCGTAATGTTTAGTGCCTAATGCCTTGCCCAGGGCCTGCCGGCCCGTTCTTCGGTGAAATTGAGCCACCGGCTCAATTTCCGGGCCCTCAGAACCCTAATGCCTAATGCCTAATCCCTATTCCCTAATCCCTTAGTCAGCCACCGGCACCCCTTCGGGGACGTAGGCGCTGGCGAAATAGATCATGTCGGCCAAGGCGCGGCTGGTCTTGGCGTTCACGGAGTTGATCTTTTCCCCGTGGAACATGAGGGTCGCGGAGGAGCCGCCGTCCAGGTTGTAGGCGTTGGACACGGTGCCCAGGGTGCTGACCAGGTAGGCGAAGCGGTCGATATACAGGCTCTTTTTGTTGCCCGGGTCTTCGGGGCCTTCGGTGGTCACCACCATGTAGGAGAGCGGGCCGGTCTGGGCGATGCACAGACGGCGGGCGTCCTTGTAGGCGGCGTACATCTTGCCATAGTCCGCGTCGTAATCCTGGATGACCTCGCCGTCCACGATCAGGGCGGGGCCGAAGGAGAAGCTGTTGATGATCGTGCCTTCAAACATGTCAAAGTCCGTCTCGGTGGCGTTCCGGATGATGTGGAAATCGCCCTTGTCGTCGATGATCAGGGCGTCCAGGAACACCTTCTGCCGGCCACTGATGTTGTGGCGCTTCAGGATGCCCTGCCGGACGATGTGCCGGCCCAGCTCGGTGAAGTTGTCGCCGTAGTTGTCCCCGTTGATGGCGAGGATGGGGTTCAGATGGCTGCGCCACCAGTTCAGGTTCAGCCGCTGCTTGCCGTCGTTGGTGGTCATGCGGGTGCGGATCTGGGACGGGTCGGCGATGTTGATCCGCGCGACCACGTAATTGCAGTCCTCAAAGACACCCTTTTCGATCGTGATGTGCAGGCTCGGATCCTTGTACTCCGTATCGGAAATGTAGAAGGCCGGGTCCGGATTGTCCATCTTGTCCTTTTCCAGCGGGATCGGCAGCACCGCCGCGAACACCGACTCCGACGGAGCCAGCACCAGCAGGGAAATCAGCAGCAGGGCAGTGACGATCATCGCGATGGTACGCTTCATAGGTGATTCCTCCAAAGAGTAAAGTTTTAATGAAAGGCAGGGGGAGGAAGGTAGGAGGTAGGAAGTAGTAGGTAGGAGGTTTGATATACTCTCGTTCTCCTGAATGAGAAAACACTTTTAAACCTAAGCGGCTGAAAGCCGCGGTCCCTCCTACCTTCTCCCTCCTACCTAAGCAGCCATCGGCTGCGCTTGCTCCCTCCTACCTGAACCAGGGCTGTGCTTACTCGCTCCATTCCTTAAGCTTCCCGTCCGGCATCACAATGACCTTGCCAGTGTCGGCGAAGCTGTCGGGCAGGTTGTCCAGCTTGGCGATCTTTTTCTTGGAAATCAGCTTTTTGAGGCAGGCTTTCCGGTCGGCCTCTTCGGTCAGCTCATAGGGGCGGTAATCGCCGCGCTTGCCGGTCTGGCAGGGGACGACGTTCAGCAGCGACAGCACCGGCTTGTCCCCGGTCAGGTCGTACGTCAGCTGGAAGATGCCCGTCGAGGGATCGACGTCGCTCATCGTGCCGAAGATGAAATTGCCGGTGGAGAAGAGAATCGGCTTCCCCTTGTAGAACATGATGGGCTGGATCACGTGGGGGTGGTGGCCCCAGATGATGTCCGCCCCGGCGTCGATCAGGCTCCGGGCGAAACCGTACTGCCAGAACTGGCTGGTCAGGTGTTCCTCCTGGCCCCAGTGCAGGCTGCAGACGATCAGCTCGCAGCCCTCGCTGCGCAGCTGCTGCATACGCTTCTTGAGCCTTGTCAGGTCGTACTCCTGGGGATAGGAATAGCCCACCATGCCGATCTTGACCCCGTTGACCTCCGCCTTGCCCAGGATGTCCGAGCCGCGGTCCGTCCCAGGATAGACGGAGCCGAAGTGGTTGACCCCCGCCCCGTCCAGGGCGGCCAGGGTGTCTTCATAGCCGGTCAGGGTAAAGTCCATGCAGTGGTTGTTTACGGTGTTGACCACGTCGACCCCGCCCTCCGTCAGCACGCTGACGAACTCCGGCTTGCCGATCATGTTGTACTTCTTGTCGGATTTAAGCGCTACTTGCTCGGTCAGCACCACCTCAAGGTTGGCGAAGGTATAATCGTCTTCCTTCAAATAGTCGTCCAGCAGGGAGAAGGGATAGTCGTAGCCGTTTTCGTCGATCACGCTGGTCAGGGACGTGGGCTGGGTGCGGGACTGGCTCGCGTCGCCGATGCTCAGGTCGCCCAGAAAGGAGAGCACCATGCTGTCCGCCGTATAAGAGTGGGCGGCTTCAGGCACGGCCGTTTCCTGCGCAGGGGCCTCCGCCTCTTCCTGGGCGGGGGCTTCCTCCGCTTCCTCGGCGGTCACCGCCGGGGCCGGCGTGGGGGTAAACAGGAAGGAGGGCAGGACCGGCTCCGCCGTCTCCCGGCCTTCCAGGGACAGGTCCGGCGCGGGGGTGCCCAGCAGTACCTCAACTCCGCCGATCATCACCTTGGGCGGCTCTTTTTCCGCCTCGGGCTGGGCGGCGCTTTCTTCCGGCTGCTCGGGTTCTTCTGTCTGCTCGGATTCGTCAGACTGTTCGGATTCCTCCGTCTGCTCAGCTTCCTGCTCGGGCTCCGCTTCGCTTTCATCTTCCGCCGGTTCTTCGTCTTCCGGCTCTTCCTCCTGCTCCGCGTCGTCGTCAGGGGCTTCGGGGGCGTCTTCCGTCTCTTCCGCGATGGGCGCTGCTTCTGTTTCAGCCTTGCCCGCCACGGTGATCAGGAAGGGCTCAGCCCTCGTGCCGGCCCCGGTGATCTGGCATTGGCTCAGGTCGATCGTCAGCGCCGGGCGGACGCCCACGTTCACGCGGGTGTAGGCGCCCCAGCTCAGGTGGCCGTTATAGCCGACCAGCTGCAGCTGGTAGCCCGTCTTGCCGCGGATGGTCGCGGCCCAGTAGGGGGCCGTCTTCGTGCTCTGGTCCACATAGCCGCCCCGCTCGATATAATAGGGGGTGCCGGTCGCCTTCCGGTCCGGGAAATTTTCGCCGTACATAGAGCGGTTAAAGCCGAAGCTGGCGTTGGTGAACTGCTCGGTGGTCAGGCAGTAGAGCTTCCCGAACTCCCCTTCCACCAGCGCGTCCCGGAAGGCTTCGTCCGGGAACAGGGTTTCCACCATCTCGGAATTCATCCAGGCGCACAGGTCGCTGTCCGTGTAGGAATCAATACGCCGGTAGGTCCGCGCCTTGATCACGGCCTGGTCCGTCTCGTTGATTACCTGGTGCGCGTCCAGCACCTGGTCGGCCAGCATCAGGGCCTGCCCGTTTTCCACGGACAGCACCCGCCACAGCACCTCGCGCATCGCGCCGTCCGCCTCGTAGGGGTACACCCCCATCACAGCGTACTGCCAGCCTCCGGCGGCCTTGTCATAACTGCGAATTTCCTCCGCCCCCGCCGGCAGGGCCAGCGTCAGGCACAGCATCAACATCAAAGCCGTTACGGCCCGTTTGTTCAACCGCAAAACGATCCTTCCTTTCTTTCAGAGAAAAATCTCTTCTATTTTACACCACGGGCAATTTGTTCGTCAATCTATTGGAGGAAGTTTTACAGGGAGGGGGTGTCAAATGCGTAATGCTTAATGCGTAATGCGCAATGATTCCGCTCCCGGGGGCGCTTGTGCTTCCCGGGCCTTCGTCACAAAAATGCGCATTACACATTACAATTAAGCATTCGCTTTCGCTCCCCACTATCTAAACCTCCTACCTTCTCCCTCCTCCCTCCTACCTAATCCCTAGTCCCTATTCCCTCGAATCCGCCCCACTTTATTATCGTACAGCTTGACAACGCAGCCCAAAAAAGCTATAATACATGGAGCAGTTGGCGGTTTGCCAACCAGATTCATACAGAAAGGAAGTCTCTTTCTATGAAAAAACTGTTCGCTTTGATGCTGGCGGCTATGATGCTGCTGTCCGTATGCTCTTTTGCGTCCGCTGAGAGCGTAGAAGAAATCATCGCCCAGGCCCAGACCATGACCCTGGACGAGCTGTTCCACAAGGCCATCGAGGAATCCAACGGCAAGCGCTTTGACGCCGTCGGCAACTCCAGCCGCGGCAAGTCCGTGCTGCCCCTGTTCGTGGAAGCCCTCCAGAAGATCGACCCGAACTACACCCTGGATTACGAAGGCGGCTGGCAGCAGCCCAAGGAAAACAAGATCTTCGATCAGCTGACCGAAGACGTCAACGGTGCCAACCACGTCATGTCCATGACGCTGATCCAGGACGGCAACCAGATCCAGTCCAAGATGCTGGACACCGGCCTGCTGCTCAACTTCGTGCCCAAGGACTGGACCGAGGCTGAGGGCGTCGCCAAGGAAGGCAACGAGAACCCCCTGGCCCTGCAGACCCTGAACAAGGTCTTCATGTTCAACAACCTGGGCGAAAAGACCTACAAGAACATGTGGGATTTCGTCCGTGAAGGCGAAGCCCCCCTGTTCATGGGCGTCAACTCCGAGCTGGTCGGCAAGAACTTCCTGTACATGATGACCAACGACAAGTACGCCACCATCGCCAAGGAAGCCTATGAAGCCTGGGACGGCAAGAACGAGGAAGACGACGCCCTGATCGAAGACATGAAGCTGGACGCCGCGGATCTGGGCCTGACGGGCGACAACGTTCAGTACGGCCTGGCCTGGGTGTATCTGTGGTGCGAGAAGTACAACGAGCAGACCGACGACGGCCCCATCTGCAACACCCTGGTCACTACCTCCGCCAAGGATCAGGCCGGCCTGCTGGTCTACTCCAAGCTGCGCTCCGTGGAAGAAACCGCTGAATCCTCCGTCAACAACATCACCGTGGCGGCCTATCAGGACGGCTATGTCGGCATCGGCGGCTACGCTTACAAGCACTATCTGATGCTCACCAAGACCAGCCCCCTGCCCTGGACCAGCTGCGCCCTGATCGCCTACATGACCACCACCCAGGAAGGCTTCAAGGCCTGGGGCAAGGACATGGGCGGCTACGCTCCGGTGCCTGCCTGCATGCAGGACCACAGCAAGGACGGCGGCGATGAATTCCCCGCCAAGAACGACCGCGGCTATGACTGGTGGCTGAACGAAGGCAAGCTGGTCGTCGAAGAACCCGCTTACTGCGCTTCCGTCTCCGGCACCATGAGCGACTGGATCGACGGCATCGTGGCCGGCAAGTAATCGCGGACGGCTGAATCACAGCGTCCACCACGCGGGCGGCGCGTCGGGCTTCCCCGACCGCCGCCCCTTTCCTTATCATCATTCTTTTAAAGATGGGGGAGAGACCATATGTCCACGAAAGCCATCAGCCGCCCCGGCAGTTTCCGGAAAAAATGGAACACGTTCCGCACCTACATCACCAAGCCGCAGAACGCGATTCTGCTGGTCCTCGGCATCATCCTGACCGTCACGACGATTTATCCCATGTTTACCATCGCCCGGGACACCGTGCGTCTGCACCCCGGCAGCATCGACACCCAGGAGGCCGCCAAGGATTACCAGTTTGACGCCCTGGGCTCCACCCTGACCACCTACAACTGGAAAAACCTGTTTACCGATACCATCACCACCCGCGTCGGCCGCGAGCGGGTGACGCGCAGCGTCGGCTCCATCTACCTGTGGACCCCGCTGCTCAACTCCATCCTGATCAGCATTTTTGCCTGTATCGGCGCGATCCTCTACGGCGGTGTGTTCGCCTACCTGGTCACGCGCACGAACCTGAAGTTTAAAAAATACTTAAGCTCCATTTTCATTTTCCCCTACATCATGCCTCAGTGGACCCTGGCCGTCATGTGGCAGAACCTGTTTAACTCCAACGCCATCACCGGCGGTAACGATGGCCTGTTCGTCGCCCTGTTCAACGTCTATATGCCCAAGTGGTGGTGCGAGGGCCTGTTCCCGGTCTCCGTGGTGCTGGCCATCCACTACGCGCCGTTTGCCTACATCCTGATCGGCGGTATTTTCCGCAACATGGACGCCAACTTGGAAGAGGCCGCCACCATCCTGAACACGCCCCGCTGGAAGACCTTCCTGCGCGTTACCCTGCCGCTGGTCAAGCCGGCCATCCTGTCCACGGTCCTGCTGGTCTTTTCCAGCGCCATGGGCTCTTATCCCATCCCGCACTACCTGAAGCTGGCGACACTTTCCACCCAGTACGTCGGCATGAGCTCCAACCGCGCGGGCCAGGCCAGCATTTTGGCGGTCATCATGATGCTGTTCGGCTTCCTGATCCTGATCGTCAACCAGCGCACCACCTCCGGTCGCAAGAACTTTACCACCGTCACCGGCAAGTCCGGCCAGACCAGCGTGGTGAACCTGGGCGGGGCCAAGTACCTGGTCTCCGGCCTGTTTGTCCTGCTGACCCTGTTCACCGGCATCCTGCCGATCATCCTCTTCGCGGTGGAAACCTTCCTGCCCAACCCGGGCGATTATTCCTTCATCCAGCACGGCATCGCCGGCCACACCACCACCAAATGGTGGCTGACCAGCGAAAACGTGACGGAGAACGGCATGTACGGCCAAAAGGGCATCCTGTATAACGCCGACATCTGGAACGCCTTCAAGGGCACCTTTATCGTCGCCATCTGCTGCGCTTTGGTCGCCGGCACCATCGGCACGCTGATCGGCTACTGCGTCAGCAAGAACCGCCGCAGCAAATGGGCCTCCTATGTCAATAACATGGCCTTCCTGCCCTACCTGATGCCGTCCCTGGCGGTGGGCGTCGCCTTCTTTATCTTCGGTTCCGGCGTCGGCATCTACAACACCTTCCTGCTGCTGATCCTGGCCGGCACGATCAAGTACATCCCCTTCGCCAGCCGCAGCGCCCTGAACTCCATGATGCAGCTCTCGGGCGAAATCGAGGAGGCCGCCATCATCCAGGACATCCCCTGGTGGAAGCGGATGACGCGCATCATCATCCCCATCCAGAAGACCTCCATCATCAGCGGATACCTTTTGCCCTTCATGACCTGCCTGCGCGAGTTGACGCTGTTCATGCTTTTGTGCGGCCAGGGCAAGATCATCACCACGATGCTGGGCTACTTCGATGAGATGGGCCTGTACGCCTTCTCCAGCGGCATCAACCTGATCCTGATCGTGATGATCCTTCTTTTCAACATGATCGTCAACAAGCTGACCGGCGCGAGCATCGATTCGGGAATCGGCGGCGGCAAATAATCCCAGATTGAGAGGTAGATCGATATGGCAAGAATCGAATTGAAAAACGTCACCAAGCGCTGGGGCGGCTACTATGCCGTGGAGCATTTGGATCTGACGATCGGCGATAACGCCTTTGTCACCCTGCTGGGGCCGTCCGGCTGCGGCAAGACCACCACCCTGCGCATGATCGCCGGCCTGGAAACCCCGACCGAGGGCCGCATCACCATCGACGGGGTGCCGGTGTTCGACTCCGACGAGGGCATCAACATCCCCCCGAACAAGCGCCGCGTGGGCTTCCTGTTCCAGAACTACGCCCTGTGGCCCAACATGACCGTATATCAGAACATCTCCTTCGGCCTGTCCAACATCAACGAGCCGGGCGTCTCCGTCAACGAAAACGGCGAGGTCGTCCGGGACGAAAAAGCCACCGGCCCCGCCCGCAAGCTCACCAAGGAGGAGATCAAGCGTGCGGTGGACCGCGTCAGCGCCATCGTCAAAATCGGCCAGTTCATGGACCGCTATCCCAGCGAGCTGTCCGGCGGCCAGCAGCAGCGCGTCGCCATCGCCCGCACCCTGGCCCCCAGCCCCCGCGTGCTGTTCATGGACGAGCCCCTTTCCAACCTGGACGCCAAGCTCCGCCTGGAAATGCGCTCCGAGCTCCAGCGCCTGCACCTGACCACCGGGTCCACCTTCGTCTACGTCACCCACGACCAGATGGAGGCCATGACCCTGGCCACCCGCATCTGCCTGATCGACAACGGCCGCCTGCAGCAGTACGACGAGCCGCTGACGGTCTATAACCGCCCCAATAACCTCTTTGTCGGCGACTTCGTGGGCAACCCCTCCATCAACTACATCGAGGCCAGCGGCAAGGAGGTGCAGGACGGCCTCGCCCTGCGCTTCTTCGACGGCCAGACCGGCTCCTTCCATATCGCAGGCGGCCAGACCGTAGCTTCCTGGTATCAGGAAAACGACCGGCTGGAGGCGGAGGAAAAGCGCCTGGCGGAGGAGGCAAAGAAGCTCCCCGGCTACGTGGAAAAGACCAACAAGGACGTTCCCTTCCCGTATCACATCGCCCGGGTCGAAGAGCCGGAGGTGGAAAAGCGCCCCGCTCCCGGCCGGGAGGATTTCGTCATCGGGGTGCGGCCTGAGTTCATCCGGATCGATCCCAACGGGGCCATCGAGGGCGAGGTCTTCTCCGCCATGCCCACCGGCATGGAGACGACCCTCAAGATCCGCGTCGGCGCCTACCTGCTGACGGCCGTGGTCTTCGGCGGCATGGTCTACAAGATCGGCCAGAAGGTCCGCCTCTCCTTCTCCGGGGAGAACATCATGCTCTTCTCCCGCCAGAACGGCAAGCGGATCGCCAACGGCAGCTTTACAGTGTAACGTGATACGCTCGGACGGTCAGCCCGGCGCGCCCGTAAAAGCACGGGCTCCCGGACTGGCCGTCCGACTGATTAAAAGCATAGGAGAACGATATGAGCAAACCATGGCAGAATGACGAGGAAATGTTTTCCCTGATGAAACAGAAGCTCTACACCCCGGTGGTGGGGGACATCCTGGACCAGATAGGCTATTGCCACCAGTTCCTGCCGGCGGAAATCCGCCCCCTGGCGTCCCAGGTGCCGGCTTCCCTGATCACCCCCGTGCAGGGCACCAAGTGGATGAAGCTGGCCGGCTACGCCTGTACGGTGCTGGAGAACAACGTCTTCGGCACCCCCAAGAAGCCCTTCGGCTATATGACCGAAGCCCTGGACCAGCTCCGCCCGAACGAAATCTATATCGCGACCGGGGCCCATCACAGCGCTCTGTGGGGAGAGCTGCTGACGGCCAGCGCCAAGGCCCGCGGGGCGGTCGGCGCCGTGCTGGACGGCTACACCCGGGACACCGCCATGGTGCTGGAGCAGGACTTCCCCGTCTTCTGCAGCGGCACCTGGGCCCAGGATTCCTCCGTGCGCACCTATGTGTTTGACTACCGGTGCGATATCGAGATCGGCCAGGTGACCATCCACGACGGGGATATCGTCTTTGGGGACGTGGACGGGGTGCTGATCATCCCGCGGGCCGTGGCGGACGAGGTCATCGCCAAGGCGCTGGAAAAGGCCGCCACCGAAAAAACCATGCGCAAGGCCATCGAGGACGGGATGCTGGTCACGGAAGCCTTCGCCCGCTTCGGCGTACTGTGAGGAAAAGATATGGAACAAACCGCTTTTCAGATTCACCCGAAGGACAACGTGGCCACCGCCCTGTCCGCCCTTATCCCCGGCCGGGTCCGGCTGCTGGGGGACGCCCGGACGGACGGGGTGACGGCCAAAGAGGAGATCCCCAGCGGGCATAAAATCGCGCTCCAGGACATCGCCCGGGACGAAAAGATCGTCAAATACGGGGTCACCATCGGCTGCGCCACAGTGGACATTCCGGCGGGAAGCTGGGTGCATCTGCACAACATGCGCAGCCTCTATGACGAGCGCAGCGGACATCTGGACGTCCGCACCGGCGCGCCAAAGGATACTGTCTATGAATGATTTGATCTGGCAGGGCTATGCCCGGAAACATGGAAAGCCCGGCATCCGCAACCGGGTGCTGGTGCTCTATACCGTCAAATGCGCCGAGTTCGTGGCGCAGCAAATCGTGCTTCAGGCAGCGCACCCGGACGTCGAGCTGGTCGGCTTTGACGGCTGTACCGACAACCAGTACGCCGTCAACCTGCTCATCAGCCTGATCCGCCACCCGAACGTCGGGGCCGTGCTGGCGGTGGGCCTGGGCTGCGAATACGTCCAGCCCGCCTGGCTGTCCGACATCGCGGCGCAGGAAGAAAAGCCTGCCTCCTGGATGTTCATTCAGCAGGAGGGCGGCACCGCCCGGTCCGTGGAAAAGGGCCTTACATGGGTGCGGGACACCCTGAGCGCCCTTCGGCAGACGCCCCGGACGTCCATGCGGTTTTCCGACCTGGTGATCGGCGCGGAGTGCGGCGGCAGCGACTCCACCAGCGGCCTGGCCGGCAATGTGGTGGTGGGCTGCCTGTTCGACCGGCTGGTGGACGCCGGCGGCACCGCGATCTTTGAGGAGATCGTCGAAGCCGTCGGCCTGGACCAGTGGCTCTTAAGCCGCGCGGTGGACGAGCGGGCGGCGCGGGAAATCCGCTACACCTACGACAAGGCCCTCGATTACTGCCGCCGGGTCCGCCAGTATTCCGTGAGCCCCGGCAACTTCGCCGGAGGCCTGAGCACCATCGAGGAAAAGAGCATGGGCGCGGTCATCAAGAGCGGGTCCCGGCCCATCCAGGGGGTCATCAAGGTCTCCTGTCCGCCGGAGAGGCCCGGGCTCTGGCTGCTGGATTCCACGCCGGACCCGTACTGGATGCAGTTCGGGATCACCAACCCCAACGACAGCGAGGGGCTGATGGACCTGATCAGCTGCGGGGCCCACATCGTGTTCCTGGTCACGGGCCGGGGCAGCGTGGTGGGCAGCGCCGTGTCCCCCTGCGTCAAGATCACCGGGAACGGGGATACCTTCGCCCGGATGCGGGAGGATATGGACTTTGACGCAAGCCCCGTCCTTTCGGGCCAGTGCGGGATGGAGGAACTGACGGACCGCCTGGTGTCCCTGGTCGTTCAGACGGCCGGGGGAGTGGAGACGAAAAGCGAACATCTGGGGCACCGCGAGTTCTTTATCCCCTACAAATATCAGGAAAAACAGGTGGCGTACACCAAAGCCTGCGAGCAATAGGAGGAAACATACACATGGCAGCATTTACACAGGACCAGCTGAACAACTTTTCCATGGCGAAATGGTACGATCTGACGGGCCGGAACGCCGTCGTCACCGGCGGGGCCACGGGGCTTGGCCTGGCCATCACCCGCTGCCTAGTCAGCGCGGGCGCGCGCGTTGCCGTGCTGGGCCGGAAGAGCGCTGAGGAAGTGGCGGACGTCCTGGCGGAATTTGGGGACCGCGTGCTTTACGTTCAATTTGACGTGACCGACACCGCTCACGCCCAGGAACTGGCGGACCGGCTGATTGCTGAAATGGGCCGGGTCGACATTCTGATCAACAACGCCGGAAACCACTGCAAGAAGCCCATCTGGGAGATGACGGTGGAAGAGTACCAGGCCGTGCTGGACGTGCACCTGGTCGGCGCCTTCGCCCTGACCAAGGCCTTCGTGCCCCACATGAAAGAAAACCGCTTCGGCCGGATCCTCTTTCAGGCCAGCATGACCAGCTACATCGGCCAGCCGATGGTCAGCGGCTACGCCACCGCCAAGGCCGGCTATCTGGGCCTGATCCACACCCTGACGGCGGAGCTGGCGGAATTTGGGATCACCGTAAACGCCATCGCCCCCGGCTGGATTGACACCCCCATGTTCCACAAGGCCACCGACAACGACCCGCCCCGCCTGGCCAAAATCCTCGGCCGCATCCCGGCCAAGTCCGTCGGCGATCCCATGGACGTCGGCATGTGCGCCGCCTTCCTGTGCAGCGACGCCGCCCGCTACATCTCCGGCTCCTGCATCCCGGTAGACGGAGGAGCTTTGATTGGGTTCTGAGCCGAGAAAACCAATCTCCGTTCAGCCCATGTGCTTTTGTGAAACAGAATAAAAGTAAGGGGTTGCTGCAGTTGACTTTCTGCAACAACCCCTTTTCATAAAAGATCAAGCTTATGGGGATCAGCAATCTCTGGGTGGTTTGGAGGGGCCTTGACCAGGGCCTGCCGGCCCGTTGCTCGGTGAGGAAGAGCCACTGGCTCTTCCTCCGGGCCCTCGCAACCCCTCCAAGTATAATCCGCAGCAGCGACATGTGCGGTGCGGGGTTCTGAGCGCCAGGAAAATGTGCCGGTGGCACTTTTTCAGCGAAGAACGGGCCGGCAGGCCCCGGGCAGGAATTTTTGCGAAGCAGGCTTGACCTGCGAGAGTAAAAATACATACCTTGCGGATTTGCCGCCCGGGGTTCGCAGCGCCCGGAAAACAGGCCAGTGGCCTGTTTTCAGCGAGAACGGGCCGGTAGGCCCTGGAGAAGGTCCGAGAGGCAAATCC
>OCVV011287172.1_pt1 | contig 19894 bp, 24 predicted proteins | sample 1539721 | NCBI WGS metagenome assembly OCVV01 (sample SAMN02144230, study PRJEB22623) | gut metagenome | biome: sheep rumen | host: Ovis aries | place: New Zealand
GTTCCTCAGGAACTCCTCGGAAAGCGGCTTTGGCATCCAGATATTCATCAATCCCCGCAGCAGGTCTTTCTGCTGCTGTTCATCATCCGGGATCCCATAGTCCGAGAGCTGCGACTCCTCCTTCTGCAGTTCCTTTATAAGCCATATGCGCTGCTCTTCATGCGTCATTTGTTTTCCTCCCTATGTAAACTTCCCGTGTATCTCATTCATGCTCAAACAACTTCTGGTTTAAGCCATATTTATTAGTATTCCTTCTTACTCATAAGACACTTTAATGATATTTACTCACAAAGATAGTACACATTTTCATTGTCAAAAAACAACTCCACCGGATGATTACTCATAGTATCAATAGCTTCAATGCTGCTCAGAAAAAACTGTATACCTGCGTCGCGACTATCTCTGAACTCTTTCATAGCTTTTTTCCCATGTTTAGCTCCCAAACCTTTAATTTTGCTCCCCGCTGTAATCAATGCCTCATCAACGGGACCCTTATTAATTACAGGAATCTTAGCTATCGCTTTTCCAGTAGCCTTACTCACATTTCCAAGGCCTCCCAGGGCAGTTGCCGGAACTGACACTTTCATATACTCATTGAGCTGTTCATAACATTTCGTATAATCCACACGATACTGGTATGCATAATTACGTATTTTTTCTATCATATGGTTCAAATACTCTTTCGAGAAATTACCACTCAGCATGACTTCCAGAAACGATGCATAAGCGGATATATAAACACTCAGCTGGTAATATTTAAATTCATGCTCCAGTTTGTTTTTTAATTTATCAGCCGTATAATAACCGTGTATCTTTTTCTGCTTCTCTAATGAGCTGGTTATTTCCTTTCGATAAAAAATAATGTTATTCTCAGCAACTCCTTTAATATTCGTCACGGCAGTCAGCTTACTGCTTTTCCAGAATTCATTGTCCGAATTGAATCTATACTGTTCCAAAATATCCGCCAACGAATTAACCGCTCCTTCAAGCTTAGACTCTTTGTCCTGATTCAGAAACTTAAGAATTTCAGTCTGTGTCTCCTGAATTTGGTCCAGCTTGTGATTAACGCTCATTAATGCCGCACCTATAACAAGCGTTGATGGATTTAACGTCACAGTTAAAGACTTTCCGGAAGCAGGAATCCATCTGGCCTGCGCGGCAATACCTTTCTCATTTAATATCGTACCCAGAAACCCGGATCCATCTTTAGCAGAGGCTAAATGACCTTCTATTCCTCTTGGAAAATAACAACGATAAAGCCCTCCTGTCATATTACTTATTTTTACTTCGTTTAAAGCTGATGCAGCTGCCCCAAATCCACTGCCCAATGAGGATAACTCATTGATGGAAAAGCGATATTTGCTTTTCTTTACGATTTCCGTCCTTGGAATGGATGGATAATAATCAACATTAATCAATTCATTCATATTTGTGCTTCTTTCCTTTATGAAAATTCCAATTAACATGTTATTTCCGTAAAACCTTGATGCACTTATTATTATAGCAAATCAAAAGGGTAAATTAGAACTTTTCTCTCATAGTTATTACCCGTTCCATTCCATGTTTTATAATTTAAAAAATAATTGTAATGTCATTCTACGTGCAGAAACAACTTAGTTTCAATTGACATATATTCATTTATAATATTAAATAATACTGAACCACTGAAAACGCAAATGCGTCGTAGGTGGTGTTTTTATTTCACCTATTGATACTATTATTTTCCATACGATTGCAATGTATTGACAGCCTTTCGGCTCAGAGTCCCGCAACATTATCACGGAAATGCTCAAGCTCGCCCGCTTTTGCCCTTTCGATCAGCCGATCCAGCAGACCGATCATATCCTGTTTATCCTCCGGCAGCCTTCCACGGACCGGGACAGGGATCGTGACATGCTCCGCCTTAAATACCGTAGGTGTCGTAAGGCAGTTGATAAACTCCTTCATCTCCACAAAACGTTCTTCCTCCGTTGCGTCTGAGAACAGCCCTTCTTTGACATCCTTTGAAAGCGGCGTATCCGGGAACAGAGTCAGCTCAGAAGCATAAACCATGGTCGGATGAAGCTGATTGATCACTTCCGCGGATTTCTGCGCATGGGACAGACCATAGTTATGCCCCCCGAGTCCGCCAAGGAAGTTCATAATATACTCCATGCCCGCTTCATCCAGCATAGACATATACCTTACGACGTCCTCCGCTCTGTAGCCTTTATTCATGCGCTCCAGGAGATAATCATCCCCGGTCTCATTCCCGAAGTAAAAATTACTGTAACCTTCTTTTACCAGATCTCGTAACTGCTCCACCGTCTTGTTTCTGACATTGTCCACTCTTGCATAACCGCCTATCGACTTTACATTCGGCAGATATTTATGGATCAGATCCGCCACCTTTTTCAAATAATCGTATGGAGCGATGAACGGATCAGCGCCCTGCAGGTAGATCCTGTTAAAAGGATAATACCAGCCGGAAGCCAGCTCCTTTATATCCTCTTCTACTGTTTCAATGGGACTGATCCTGAACGGAGCGTCCTTATAAAATGTACAGAAAGCACACTCACCATGGGAGCATCCGCTCGTTATCTGCAGAAAAGCGTCCTGTGCCTCATAGGGAGGTCTGTTAATACCACTCGAAAAATGCATATCTCATCGTCTCCTTTCATATTTATATATCGATAATTCTCGAAATATTATCTTTGATAAAAAGCTCTGCCATGCAGAGCTCTGATCAGTTTACAATTCTGTGTCAAAGTATTCTCTTAAGGCTCGGATCATCTCCTCGTTTCGCCGGTAATATGTCCATTTCCCATGGCGCTCAGATTTCAATAACCCCGCGCGCTGCATCATATCCAGATAATGGGATACCGTAGACTGAGCGATATCCGTTTTCTGAAAGATCGATCCCGCGCAGACCCCGCCTTTCAAATCAATTTCATCGGACAGGTGCTCCCCCTGCGGGGGGAAATTATTCTCCGGATCTTTCAGCCATAAAAGAATATTAAAACGTGTTTCATTCGAAAGTACTTTGCATACTTCAATTACATTTTTCTTATCCATGACTTTCATTGTATCTATTTTTATCGATATGTCAATACGTGTTTTTGAGGAAATATCTCTTTACTTATCCCCGTATCGATTTCGTTACACCATCATTTCAGGTTGACAAATCGCATAACTGTAAACTACAGTGCTGCGCAAGCACTCATATTCTTCCATTTGTTTCTTTGTAATCGCCGCCATAGCTATTCGAATACCACTATATACTCGGCAGAAAATGCATTAAATGTTTCATTAGCAGAATTAAAAGTCTCATCCAATTCCTCGTACAATATGCCTCGAACATAAGCTTCTCTTGCAGCAGGTTTTTGGAGTATTACCCATTTAAGCTGTTGATATGAGTATTTTGCAAAGGCCATCCATTGTGGGTAGTTGATTGCCATTGGATTTTTTTGAAACAGACCTTACCGGCATTTGCGGCAGTGGCTGATGCATGACCTATAAAAAGCATCGTTCCAAGTTTAGGTGCAGCAAAAACGACTCCCCAAAGCCCTATGCTGCACTTTTTCTCATCCTTCGAGTCCGCTTCACCGCTTTTTCAGCGCGATGCTCAGACTATCCGGTATCCCTCTTGGCCCTCTTACCGCATGTATTCCATGATCCCGTTTCAAAACCTCAAATGTGAACTTATCCGGCTTATACCTCTTCTGCAGCTTTATCTTCATCAGCGAAGTGATCGTCAGATCCCCATTCTGATAGCTGTACGGTATATCCATATCCGTTACTCTGCACTTGTAAAGGATCGCGGACACCGGCGCGCCCACGTACATAAATACCGTGTCGCCGGTCTTAATTCCCTTCCCCTGCTTCCAATCGATTTCATCTGTATCATCAAACGCATGAACGATATCATAATACTTCGGATTCGAAGGTATGATCCACTCTTTCGGCGGACGCATCTTCTGCTTCAGTTTTTTTGACGCAGTCGCCATATAGCTCATGTCCAGCAGCTCATAAACCTTGTTTTCAGCGACGCTGCCATCCAGAAGCACAGTGATCCAACGCTGTTTGTTCATGTGATACGCAGGCATGATCCCGGCCTCCTGAAACAGCATATCCCGGAAAAACATATCATCGATTTTAAGATTGAGCATGGGGACAAAACCACCGCCGGCAAGTCCCAGCTTTTCTTTTTCGACCACGGCAAAAAGGGCAAACCATTTATTATTGCCCTCTTCCGCATGTCTGAATACCGCATACTCCGGAAATCTCCTCCACAGATACTCCGGAGACGCTTTATATTTCTTTTTTATATGCCTGAACAACTGCTCTTTCATTGTTTTCCCCATCGGTCCGCGTGACTTTTACATTCCAAACTCGGCACACAGTTTATCGAACCGAGCCTGCTCTTTTTCTTTAATTGCCTTTGACATATCATTCATACAATGATGTATAACATCGGCGTCCTTTAACACCTCATCCATCGGACCGTCCGTCACCAACTTGTCATCATGGTGATATATCGCGGAACAGATCATCTCCGTCTCCGCCTCGTCCGTAAGTTTCAGCTCATCAAGGATCTTTCCTGCAAGCCCGGCGCCTTTATGGGCATGGTCCTCATAGGATCCGGTCTTATACGCATGCAGATCATGAAGCATCGCCGCCATAGAGGCGATCTCAGGATCCAGCCCGCGTTTCCTGGCAATCATTGTCGCCGCAAGAGATACGCCATATAAATGCGCAACGGCGCTTATCCGCTTATCGGCATCTTCCATCTTATTCAATTCAGAATTCACATACTTGCGGAGTTTCTTCAGTCTGCTCATAATACGTCCCTCCATGATTTTCTTTTCCTGAGAAGAAATGTCGTGTGCTTTGAATCCATTATACCACCTGAAGCTGGTACATATCGGACCTTTTAATCATTCGAGCAGATCGATCTCGTTTCCAAAAATCACATCCTGACCTTTTGCCGTATTCCGGTCGACCTCGTACCAGGCTGCAGTTGCTGTATGCGTACCCATATCATCATATAAATGGATCGTCACGTTATCGCCGTCATACGAATCAATTTCTGCCTCGGAAGGACGGTAGCCTTCGGTTTTTTCATAATGGTCAAGGGCCATCCGGCATAGTTCTTCATCCGTATAACCCGAAGAACTATTTGTACCGGAGCCGCCCGTCTCCTCATAAGAAGCGGCCTGCGAGGCGTTCCCGCTGCTTTGTTTCGTTTCAATGGAACTTTCCTTAAGTTCTTTTCCATTGATCTCAACGCTGACAGAGCCGCCTTCATCATATCGTCCGCCATCATAATGGATACGGATCTCACCGTCTTCAATCGTAAGTTTGCCCGGCCAGTAATAATCTTCGTCCGCGCTTTCGATCCTGATCAGCGTATTCCCTTTTACATCCACGCCAAAAAGATCGGGTCCAGAACTTCCGCAGACATAAAGATTCTCATCGGAATCAAACACAAATCCGCTTTTAGAACCGTCAAACTCCGAATTTATCCAGCACACGGAACCGTTTGCAGGATCAAGCGCAGCTATCGAACCGCCTTCACAGTAATAATAATATTTGTCATGGAGACCAATTTCACTCACCTGTGGCAGCTGTGCTGCCTGATATTCATCTGTCGTCACGGACCACAGCTCCTTAGAAGCTTCGTCATAGGCAGTGATCACCGCATATTCGAAGGTCTGATTATTTTCCGTTTTATACGAGGATTCAAACTCAACACGCTCAGGGTATACTCCTTCGCCATCTTCCTTATCACTATGTATAGTATACTCGAATTTCGAAGACGAAGAAGCGATACCCTCCGACTTTGACCCCTTTTCGTGAAGGGGCGTGCTGCAGCCGCTGACAAACAGCAGACCGGCACATAAAAAAATCGCAAACGGTATCACTTTATTATCCGTGTTCTTCTTTAAATGGCGGGTTTTATGATTAGGATTAGTATTCATTATTATATTTCCTTTTTATGATCCCTGGTGTTTACTGTAGATGATCCTTTTTATGGATATATAATAATTATACGTATTCTCCTCGTTTCGGTAAATATGGAGTTTCAAATCGAAATATTGAATTATTCTCCCATTAATCGAATCAATTGTTCATTCATTGTTTCGTAGGAATTCCACATCTTCCTGCTTTTTACTATTCCGGCCTCTTCCATCAGCTTTTTCATCATGTTCATGATCTCGCGTCCACTAAACCCGGTGTCCTCTTTGATTACTTTATCATCTAACATAATGATCTGATGTGCTGCTCTGTTACGCAGTCTTTCTTCTATCGAACGAACGTTAACTACAAGATTTAAGATTTCTTCATCACAACCAAATCCTTTAAACAGTTCTACTAATTGGCTCGAATAAAGATATCCGCCCGCTTTAAACTCTAATCGTGAACTCTGAAGAACGCTGATGATCTTCCGGCCATTGTCATCCTTATAAAGCTTTTCTTCATCCCATTTTCCCTTAGATGTATATCTTCTAAGATTTATTCCGAATGTTTCCTGAAACAGGAATATGAATGAGTCCAGAACTACCGGCGTAATTCCTCTGATGAACTCCGTATACTCTTTTCGTTGGAGCTTCAATTCTAACACCAGCATATATTCATAATACGGCCTTGTCTTCGGATCCTTTACCGGCACACACTTGTATTGTTTTTTTCTGTCGATCTCATCTACCCTGTCAAAGTCAAGCAGTATTCTTCTGGAAGCCAGTTGAAGAAGGTCTATATAGTTCTTTGTATAGTCTCTCGGCAGCATTTTTGCCACTGAATAGGCCGCTTCGTAGTCATAAGAGCGAATGTGCTCCTTGATGATTTCCTCATTCTTGACGATTGAAAGAGACGGACAGAATACTTCTTTACATCTGTTTTCGAATCCCTCTTCATTATCCTCGTCAAACTCCCATAAAAATTCCACATCGTAACCCTCGTGATGATGTTCGTTCATCTTATTATCAGGCGTTGAAACCTGAATGGTTTTACATGGATATTCGCCGAGCGTTTTCAGAACCAGCAATGCACTTTTCATCGCCGGAGTGCCTGAAGAAATATTCAAAAGCAGAGTGTCGGTGTTATCCATTTTTTCGAACAGTTCTGCTATGATTTTTTTGAATTCATCATAGAAGTAATCGAACTCATGAACTTTTTTCAGTTCAGGATGCGGTATGATCTTATATTCATATTCCCATCCGGTATTCTCTTTCAGTTTATCCAGACAGTAAAGATATCTGTTATCTGCTTCATGGTTTTTATATATTTCACCCGACATATACATTACTACATAATCCGGTTTGTAAACACGGCATATATGAAGTAATGCTCCGTCTCTTCCGTTGTAATTTGATATCGGATCTGTTCCTCCGACCGGCGAAAACAAATATGTTTTGTTCATTTTTTCTTCCTTTCTTCATTTATTTGCACAGATAATTACGAACTGAATAATACTTTCTATCCGCTGCCGTCACTATAAGATTATTACATCTTCAACCACCGGACTGGCATTGACACCATATATCTTAACTTCGCCCCGTCCCTGCATTTTATATACGCGCACACTATCCTCTTTAGGATTCATATATTTCGGTATTTCATCCAATAATTTCTTATACAGCTTCTGCGATATCATAGCCTCGAACGCAGATTTCTGAACTCTGAAGCCATATCCGTTCATCATTTTTGCAAACCTGGTTCGTTTTTTATTATCTACGATATCATAAATGATCAATACATATAGCTTTTTATCATTCTGTATATTTTCTTCTGTATTCCAAAAATAGTTTTCCATAAAACACTCACCTTATTCTGATGGGTTTATATTCATAAGGATCACCACTGTCAACTGCCCTTGCTATCAATTCGATCTGGTGATTCATTGCGCTTCTGAAACTTGTTCCTGTTTCATATTCCTGAACATATTTCTGATTCATTCGAAATTTATTCTCCAGTTTTTTGATAAAAATTTTAAATCCCTCTTTATCAAGGAATACTCCCGGCATTTCTATCTCAGAGTAAAAGTTGTCCTTTGTCAGTTCACCACCGTTAAGAAGACTCATCGCAAGACTATCAATAAAGACTGCTCTCCATTCTTCCAGCAAGTCACTTGCAAGCGTCGGATGATTCTCTCTGTCCTGGTGCATGAACCCAAAATAAGGATTAAGTCCTTTTGCCTCCAGTTTCCCATATATTTCATTCATAACTACAGAATAGCCCAGACTGATTACCGAATTAAACGGATCAAGAGGCGGCCTCCTCGTTCTTCCTTTGAATGTAAAATCCGGATCAACCATGCATCCCAGCGTCTTGAAATATACCTTAGCCGCCATCCCTTCGTATCCCATTATCTGAGAAATCTCATTAACTCCCGGCTCTGAGATCTTCTTTATGGAATTCTTCATGGCATTAACTTCTGCTTCAATATTTTTGTTCTGGGAACGGGCATACCTTTTCAATACTACAATCTGATTATTGATCTTGGCCGAAATGATGTTTTTTTGCAAATCTACTGCAGAACTTCCTGTCTCTCCCTAATGCGGCCTGTTTTCTTTGTCGATGTACGTTAACGTGAGATGTGGAAATCAGCCTCCCAAAATAAGAGCCATTCATCGAGTAATAGATAATATTAATTCCTCGTTTCAGACACTCCTGTATACACTGGGTCGTTATCTGAATTGCACCGAACACTTCAATCACTTCTAAGGTCTCTGCCGGGATACTTTTAGTCATACCATTTTTAAAGCTTACCTGAAACCTGTTCTGAGCATAGTTGATCGTCGAACCCTGTTCACACACATACAAATAACTCATACTTTCCACACCTCCTTTATTTATTACAACAATCCTATACGGGAATACGGTTGCTCAAAAAGCGTCTTTCTCTACTGTCGTACATACTTTCAAGCTGCCGTCCCCTTACGGGGATCTACTTCTTTAAACGATAAAGTCAATCAGCTTCACAATATTCTAAAATAGTTTCCGTCCCCTTACGGGGATCTACTTTATTAAACCGCACAGGTCGGTGTTTACCTTCGTGGTATGCATCGGATGGTGGATGCTCGTCACATATTCCGAGATTGGAAAGGCGCATAAAAGATAGACAAAACGGCAAATATCGACAACGCAATTAACGCTTGTGCTTTCCCTATGGGTTTCCGTAGGGTTGGCAGAGGTATTAATAGGAAAGGAAGAAAATAGAAATGAAAAACGAAGAGCGCAGAGCGCAGGAAATATTTGCAGAACTGGTGAATGAGTTCACCGACAAAAAGATTGTTGGATTCCATTCTGGAAACGTCAGACCGGAGTTGAAATTTGAAAAGAGTACACGTGAATTTGGATCATGTCAGCGAATCTACGTTGGAAACGATCGCTATGAATTCAAGGTGTCTATTAACACCTATGCCTTGCAGAACGAAGAGTGCGTGCGTAACACGCTTGCACACGAACTTGTACACACTTGCGATGGGTGCTTTAATCACGGAAAGCAATTCAAACGTGTGGGATACTGGGTAAAGCGGAAAATGGGAATAGACGTAAACACCTATGGCACAGCGGAAGAGGCTTTGAAGAGCGGTCTGCGAGACCATCAGATAAACTCAGCAAAGTATATCGTAGGATGTCCGACATGTAATCAGCGGTGGTATAAACAGCGGATGTGTAAGGTCGTAGAGTATCCACAATTTTTTTCCTGCGCCAAATGCAGAACGCCTCTTGTCAGAGTTAAGTAGATACATATATTATATATACTATATGTATATAGATATTATTGGAAACAATTTCTGAAGAGGTCAAAATGGAAATAAGATATGAAGAGGTGGAATCATGCAATACTTTGAGGAGTATACGGCAGATGAGCACACAAACTACACGTTCAAAACATTGTTGAGGAAAGGAATAAGGAACGCAGGAATAGCTGATCCAGACGATTTAATATACGACATCAACCTAGTTGTGCGATGCGTCAAGAATTTCGTGCCTAGAAGCCATTACGAACTAAGTATATTTGTGAGTGTTGTGAAATCTTTTGTGACTTACGCATCCGAGCATGGAGCGGTAGGCACTTGCCTCGACAAGCTGGAAGTCCTTGACAGGAAAAAACTTTGGGATGAAATGAAAGATGGCGTATCCTCGTACCTTTTATACGAAGACGAGTACAAAAATATCATCGCAGACATAGAGCAGTACCAAGGAAACAATGCACTATACTACACTACGCTGATGATGGCGGTGTATGAAGGCCTGTTCGCATCCGGCATTACTGTGCCTATGTACTTGAGGCGTGGTGACATAAACGGAAACGAAGTCGTACTACGCCAAGACGAAGACTCAGATGTGACATGGACGGTCAAGGTGTCTGATAAGTTGGCACGCAACCTGGTCAAGCTATCTTCTGAGATTGTGTGGGAAAGATACAACCGAGTCGGAGGGATTATAGAACAGACGATGGTTGGACTACACGATGACTCCTGCTTCAAGTGCGTAAGAAACAAAAACGGCACAAGCTACGAGCGGTCGTACAGTCTATTCACCTACCGCAAGATTCAGTACATCGTCAAGGAATATATAGGAAGGAAGATGTCGTACAAGAATATTGCTATGAGTGGAGTGCTGCACAGGTCGCTTGCACGTGCACGTGCGCTAAACATCGATGTGAAAAAAGCGGTAGAGAAATCCACGGTGGAGAATGAAAGCTCCGTCTATACGCAGATCGTGATGGACGAGGGAAGCAAAATCAACTACAACATAACGCCAAGATACGTCAGAGAGTATACTCGTTCCTATTTTCGTTTTTAATGGTCAATGTAACCACAAAAAAAGTACTTAAAATTTTTAAAAAAGTGTTGACACGACCTTCTGCACGTGATGTTATAATGTCAGAAACGAAAACGTAATCAGCATCAACAGAAAAGGGATAGAAAGATGAAAAAAGTATGGTATTTAAGAGCCAAAGATGATATAGTCGAGGCGATAGTATTAAAGGAAACGAAAACAACCGTAGTTCTTGAGACTGCGGACGGCATCCAGAAGAAACTTGCCAAGGCTTCTGCTCATGAGACATATGAGAAAGCGGTCGAGGCAAATAAAAGATTCACAAAGTCAAAAGGAGCGACCGAGGTTTGTCCATTCTGGGAGCTTGAAGATATAAAGAAAGTATCGGACGGATTGTCCGAGAAATATCAGGTAGCGTTTTGGGCAGGAATCCTGCTTGGCAGACGTGTATCCGACATCATGGATCTGAAGTGGTCAGACTTCTACAAACCAGATGGCACAAGAAAAACTCATCTGACAATCATCGAGCAGAAAACAGGCAAGAATACCAACCTGTTCATTCCGCAGATGATGTTTAAGTACCTTGAAAACTGGAGACCGCAGTGCAACAGCGATGAGGATATCTTCCCAAGCCGTGGCTCTGACAAGACGAGCGGCTACAGGAAAGCCTTCACGAAAGCAGCTAAGGATGCCGGTATTCAGTACCCAGTATCCACACATAGTTGTCGTAAAACGTTCGGTCTGTGGTCAAGAAGACTTCATCCGCAGGATGTAAATTCCATGCAGATACTTCAGAAGTTCTTCAACCATAGCAACACGAACATCACTTCCAGATACATCGGTCTTGATGCGGAAGCTGAGAGAAGGTACATCGAAGACATGAATACTCTCATGGAGAGAGTGGACAGTGGCGAAACCGATTTCGTCCTTGATAATAGACCAGTCATCAGTCTCCACAGCGATGATCTGAGACAACTTCTGAGCGATGCTTGTCTCATGGGTCAGAAAGCAAATGCTGATGCAGATGCAGAGATACATCTGGAAAATATGAACAAACTGTATAAACTGGCTGAAGAAAAAGCCATTGGACAGGACATCATGTAGGAGGTATAATGATGGCGAAAGCGATAACGTATTTGTAGGTTGGGAGGCTCAGACCTCTCGACCTAATAAAAAAAGAAGAGAGAGAGGATGAGCTTTTTGTACAACGACAAAATAAAAAGAGACTTCCTTACAGAATACGGCGAGAAGCGTGCTGACTCAATGGTAAAAAGAGTTCACACGTTCTTTAACAAGACGGCTCTGTTTGAGGCAGAACTTGGCAAAGATCTCTATGAGATGAACGAGGACGAACTGTTGTCATGCATAAGACAAACAGGATATAAACCGAAGGCTTTTAAAACTCCGCTGGGTGCGCTGAGAATATATTATCGATGGGCAATAGACAACGGCATCATCGAGAATACAGTAGACATCTCGGCAGACAAGTATACTGTGTCCGATCTCATGGCGGCTATATACTTTGACGGAGACGTGTATATATCAGAAGAGGATTTGCTTCAGATATGTGAGCGGATACCTGCGGAATTTAACCAAACGTATTTTACTGCTGTGTTATTTGCTATTTACTACGGACTGGATGACGGAAATGAGTGCAACCTTGACACGGCAAGCACAAATGATTTGGGACTCCGGAGCGTAGGATGGTACGACCAGGTCGATACATTCACCACGAAGGAAAAGCGTGTTGTGGCGATTCCGCATCATCTGGCTATTACCTTTAGAAACGCAGCTAGGCTGACGAGTTTCAACAACGGACTGACAGCTATCAGCAAGCCACACGTAACAAGTTTGCCGGTGGACAGCCGACAGGACGAGACAATCATCTTCAAGCAGGGCGCTAGGATCAACAACGACAAGTACCCTAACAGGCGATGGGCTAGATTCATAAGCAGAATCAATAACAGCCTCGGAACTTCTCTTACCTATGATTCCATTCGTGACAGCGGAACGTTTACAATGATAGCGGAAGCGTGTGAACGGTCTGGACAGAATTTGAAAGCCGATATGGAAAGCGGAAACGAAGCGTTGACCGTCAACGGCGCTAACAAACGCCTAGTTTACAACAGGATTTTCAACGACATCGGTCTTACCATAACGTGGGATGATTTCTTTAAGAAATACAAAACGTGGGTAAGATTTCTGAGAGATGCTTGACACGAACAGATGTTCGATTTATAATAATACTGCATGAAAATTGAGAGGAGACAGAGAGGAGATATAAAAATGATTAATAAGATGGAGATACCGACCACGAAGCAGAAGCTGACGGAAAGGATTAGAGGCGATGACGTGTATAGCGCATCACACTTGAAGCGAGACAATCTTGGAAGATATTTAACCATCGAATACGCAAGAGACTTAAACGTTTCCGTCCCCTTACGGGGATCTCTTTAATTAAACCCTTTCCCCCGGAGCCCTTGATTTTACTGGGCTGAAAATGCATTTTGCGGGGGAAAACTTTTTTTCACGTGTTTGAAGGTGTTCTTGCCCTTGCAAACCGCAGTTTTTCCTTTATTTATGCGTATCGGGGGAAATCCACCATTTGATTATAACAGATTGGTTTCTGTTTGTGAATTTCCCCTTTTTACTCATTGCATAAAGTCTTTCGTTTTTTGTAGACTTTTAAGGATTTTTCTATGTACCTTTACCTGTGTTTTGGTATGCCGCATGCCATAGCTGTCTGCTCCTCGGCTTTTTTGTATTCGCTCTGCGGGTCGATCAGTGCTTCCTCGTACTCTCTGTGTTTATTGAACCATTTGATGGCGTAGGAGCATGTGAGTTCTGCTTTCCTGCCTTCCCCGATCAGCTTTTCTGCCATGCATTTAGTGAGTTTGCCTGCCATTCCCATTCCCTGAAGAGATGAATCTACCACAGTATGCGTCACCTCTACCTTTCCCGGCTCGAACTCGGGGAAGTCGACAAACGCAATTGTTTTTCCGCTTTCATCCTCGAGCCAGATCCTCTCCTTTGAGACCTTAAAAACGTTGTCCTCATTTGCCGTTGTTTTTGTGCGTTCTTCATTTGTCATACTCATACTTCCCCTGTTCGATGTCTTTTTTTATGGCTGAAAATCCCCAGGCTGCGACATATCCGCCTCCGGAATAATACCCGCATGCGGCCTCCTGGTTCTGTCTCTTATTTATGTCAGGCTTTGTTGAATTTCTCCTTTGGCTGTTTGCAGCGAGGGCACTTCCAGTCGTCGGGAAGATCCTCGAAGGCAACACCGTCATGCTCTGCGGGATCATATACATAGCCGCATACTGAGCAAACGTATTTTCCCGTACCTGCATTGCCTGAGAAATCAAAATCGACCAGCTCGGTCTCCGGAGGATTGTCCAGATCGATCACTTTTTTGTTCTCAAGGTTTTCATAGCCGAGCGGCGTATGAGTGGAAACATAAACCGTCGGATGATTGCGGATAAATTCGCGTACACGGTCCAGCGTTTCACGCGCTGCCGGGAGATCGTCAAATACCACTGAGAGTTTATTTGCGTAAAGCGCTTCATCCGTATAGGTGATATCTCCGTGGATCATGTAGAAGAGACCGTCGAGTTCTACGATGACGATGCTGTTTCCGTTCGTATGACCTTTTGCCTTGATAAAATAGATTCCGTCCCGGATCTTCTGGCACGCCGGGAAGTTGTAGTACGCGCCGTCCGTAAATTTCACGGGAACGAGATTCGGGATGCCCTGAAGCTCGTCAGCTGCTACCTCGTCTTCGTTCACATAGATTTTTGCGTCCGGGAAAGAGCGCAGCTCTCCGGAATGATCGGCGTGTTTATGTGTAAGGAGGATTTTTGTGACCTGCTCCGGTTTGTAGCCCAGAGCTTCAAAAGCTTCCATATAGCTTGAAATATTTTTTCCTGTATATGCGATGCTTTTCTCATCCGGCACTTCCTCCGGCGTGCCTGCGGGGATTCCTGTATCGACCAGGATCACTTCTTCTCCTGTGTCGATGAGATAGTTCGTGAGCCCGCCGCGGTATCTGACAGACTGATCGAATTTGTCCGGACCTTCTTCGCCGCCGAAAGCGAACGGCTGCGTTGAGAAACCATCTTTTCTGAATTTGACTGCTTTAATGACCATCATATTACCTCCATCTGTATTATATTTTGCGCCATGTCAGCCGCTGCCCCATCGTTATCACGCGGCTGCAGTTGTGCACAATTATGTATTTATCGTATACAAAATCAAGCCGGAGCGCAATTACAAATCCTGTTTACAAATGTCATTATGAGATATTTTCTGCAAAATGTCTCACGCAAGACTATCTCCGCCATTTTTATGTATTCTCTGACATCCGCATCCGTCAGATCAGTATTTCCTTCTGATGATCAGATATACTATAAAATAAAGAAACGTTATCCCGCACATTATATACAGGCAGGCAAATCCGTAACCCTCCCGGCCTGCCGCCCGCAGCACGATGCTCAGGACCGCCAGCAATATGATAGAAATGATAAGAGTCATACTCCTGGCCTTGTCCGCGATATATATCAGTCTTTCATCCTTCGCCTGCGTATTCAGTTTTTCAGCGTACGCGGGATCCTTTCTGATCCTTCCTTCTCTGTACAGGCGGGCAATGCCGTAGGCAAAAAGTCCCGCTCCGACGGCGCTGCTGATCATGCTTTGTTTTTCAAATATCCCGCCGGCGATCAGGATGCCGAGACCGGCGGCTGTCATCAGAACATAAACCCAAAGCGGTAATTTTTCTTTCATATCTCGTCCTCCTCGTAAATGAAAACATCCTCAATGGTGGTACCGAATACATGCGAGATCTTAAACGCAAGAGTAATGGACGGATTATATCTTCCTCCCTCCAGGGAAATGATCGTCTGACGCGTCACTCCCAGAAGCTTTGCCAGATCCTGCTGCGTCAGTTTTCGTTCTTTTCTCAGTTCTGAGATCCTGTTTTTCACTACTGTTCCTCCCGGAAAAAGTAAAGTTTGCTTTACATCTTAAATGTATCACCTGCACGCCAGGATGTCAAGTTCGCTTTACATTATCATCTAAAAAAACCCGGCAAAGCATTTTCATTTTGCCTTGCCGGATCTTTTTGATTATAAGCTAACCCATTATTTTAAGCTGACGGGTTTGTCAGCGACGTACATCCCCATTTATTTTACTCTTCGAGTGCCGGTTCTTCATCAGCGATATCCGGGACTGCGGAAACATCTGAAACATCCGATGTGTCAGAGCCGTCCGAATAATCATCCAATGCCGGCGCGTTAAGCGCCTCGTCCGGGATCTGGATCTCGGAAACATTGTCATAACCGGTCACGGTGATCGTTTCTACCATACTTGTTATATCAAGCGCAAACATGTCCTCAGATCCCACGCCCTGATCTTTCATGGCAGCCTTCATAAATTCCGTTATGTAGTCCGTCAGATCGATCCTGTACTGAACAATCTCTTCGTCTTTTTCCGTGATCCAGAGTGTCAGAGGAATATCAGCAGAGATGTTTGTGATAGTCTCGACCATACTCTCATCGATTCCCATTGATGAAAACTGCTCCATAACGCCGCTTTCCTGGATTACTTTATTTACTGCGTCACCTGTAATAACGCCTTCATACTTTGTCGCATTTTTTTCGTTGATCTTCTCGGTCTCTGTCTCTTTAAAGCTCTCGGCAGCATCAACATATATATCCATGGACTCTCTTGCGTTGTACTGGTTCAAAGTGGATGCATCTTCTGTGGTTTTTGACCAGGAAATATCGTCTTCGCCGGTACCTGCTCCCATATAAACGACAAAATCATCATCTTCCTTCGTCGCGTATATTTTCATCAGGTTAGCCTGAGAATTGCCTGCTGCCGAAATATCCATATTCATGATCATCGACAGCTGGACCGGCTCATTTATCATTTCTCCGGAGCCGTACATCTTCATCGTCATTTCCTGCCCCATGATGCTCATTGCCATTTCCATGTCCATGTCATATGTCATGCTCTTGGCATTATTTGCCTTCTCGGTGGCAGCTGTGACGATGTCTTTCGTGCTCTTTTTTCCGCACGCGGCAAGGCCGAGCATGGAAAGTACCAAAAGCGACGCCAGAAGAAGCATCGCCGCTTTTCTTTTGATTGTTTTCATAGATCATTTCTCCTTATATATAGTTTTCAAGCCACACACTGTATGATTCAACAACTTTCCGGATAATACGGTTCAGTATCTGCATCTCTTGAAATTTGACATAAAGGGGGGAAGATCGCTGGAAGGGTGGGATAATAGGGATCATGTGCGCTCATCTTAAATTCGGGCAATTCATTTAACAGGAATGTCTTTCGCGCTGATAACGGAAGCATTGCAGAAGCAAGCTGCAATACTTGTTTTATCATACCCATCTCTCTATGTCCAACCATGATGCCGGGTCAAAATGACCGTAAATTCTTTATGTCCATCCATGATGCCGGGTCATTCTGACCGTAATAATTCGGAGACGTGGTTTCCAGACCCCTATTACCTCCTGCTGCATTCTCAGAAACGATATTACATGCGGTTCAAAAATGCAGCGCTGTTAGGATATTAACAAGCAATTGTCATTCTATGCGCCCCACACAAACATTATACAAACGTTTTTCATACTTTTGTTAATTTTTTTTAACTTTTCCGTCAAAAAATAATTTGTACATCTCCGGTTCCTGTTCTGATCCCACCACATTTACATCGACCCGGTCTTCCTGCCAGGTGATCAGGAAGTTTCCAGCGTAGGCTACCGCTCCGTCATCGGCGATCGCGACCGGCTCTTTTATGATCCTTTTTTTACCCTCGTACAGATCCAGGCGGCAGTGTGTGAGCCAAAGGGCCATTCCGGCTCTCCGATCTGGTAAACCGTCAGTGAATGTTCTCCGTCGTCAGCTTCCGTGGTCAGGACTTCTGTTTCGGCAAATTTTATCAGGTAGATGATCCTTCCGAAGGATATTGCCAGCAAAATAAAGACGACTGCCGAGATGGCCAGTATGACTTTGATGATTTTTTTCATATATAGATTCTCCTTCCTTGCTTCATGGCCCTGCAGACAGCTGTAAAAATCCCGGATGTGAGGATAGCGCCCTTTTAATGGCACAGATTTTCCTCACCGGTTCTTCACATTGCCCGGCCGCGGTTTTCTCCGCTGACCATATGCAGCCATGACAGCCAGGTAAGAATAGTAATGGGAGTGAAATAACATCATACTAACTTTTCAGCTCAGCCTGCCGCTTTCTATCGCATACGTTCTGTCTGCAATGGAAAGTGTGCTTTTCCGGTGTGATACCAGGATCACCGTCCGGCCGGATTCAGCTGCCTCTTCACCGAGCGCTTTCAGGATCACACCTTCATTAAGGCTGTCCAGATTGCTGCTTGGCTCGTCCAGCAGAAGGAGCGGCGCGTCATGAAGGAAGGCCCGCGCAAGGCCGATCCTCTGCTTTTCTCCATCGGAAAGGGTATCTCCCAATTCTCCGGTCTTCGTGTCATACCCATCCGGCAGCGTCATGATAAAGCTGTGAACGCTGGCTTTTTCTGCCGCTCTTCTGACTTCCTCATCGGAAGCACCGGCCTTTCCGATCCTGATATTATCGCCTATGGAAACGTTGAACAGATCTGTATCCTGCGTCATGTAGCTTTCCAGCGACCGAAGATGACTGGTTCGTATTTTTCCCACATCGGTCCCTGAGATCCTGACCTCATTCTCCGGCGCGCTCCAGAACCGCATAAGCAGCTTAAGAAGTGTTGATTTGCCGCTGCCGCTTTTTCCAGTAACTGCCACGATCTCGCCATTCGGGAACCTCGCGTTCACATCATGAAGTATTTCTTCTGCTCCGTATGAAAAATTCAGGTTTTCTACTTCTGCGCCGGCAAATTCAGGCGCCTCTCCGTCGGTCACGTCCGGCGTTTCCGGCGTTTCTTCCAGCAGGGAAAGCACTCTCTCGCCTGCGGCAAGGGTGGAATCCATTGCCGCACTGAGATTTGCCAGCGCCAGTACGGGACCAAATGAGGAAGCGAGCATCACCGTTGTCATGACGACCGCAGGGAATCCTGCGTTAAGAGCAATTCCTGTTCCCATCATGCAGAGCGGAAGGGTCATCACCAACGCTCCGGACCAGGATCCCGACGCGCCTTCGTGGCGCCGGATCCCCTCCTGCACTTCGTTCAGCCGCAGCGTCTTTTCTCTGATCTCATCTTCTATTATCTGTCCCCTGCCAAACTGAAGCACTTCGCGGATCCCGCGAAGACTTTCCAGAAAAACATTTCCAAGCGAGCCAAGCTTCGCGCGGGCTTCCACGCCGTACGTCCTTCCCATCCGGGATGTCAGAAGCGGCACCGCCGCTCCCACCGTGATGTAGGAGGCTGCCGCTATGAGTCCCAGGACCGGATGAAATGAACCTATGAACATCGTCATAATGATGCTGACGATACATGCAATGCATACAGGCGCTATAGTGTGGGCGTAGAACACCTCCAGGAGTTCTATATCTCCCGTGATCACGGAGATCAGGTCACCTCGTCCCCTGCCCTCCAGTTTTGCGGGAGCAAGCCTCCGTAGTGCCCCGAATATTTTGTCACGGATGACCGCCAGCAGTTTAAAGGCAATGTAATGACCACAGGTCTGTTCTCCGTACCGGAGCCCTGCTCTCGCCATCGCGATGATGATCATAACTGCGCCCGTCCCTGTCATTCCCAGCGTCCAGGGACTTGTGCCGGCAACAGTCAGCAGCAGATGTGCAGCAAGCACCGTAATAAAGATAGCGCAGAGGTATCCCAGCGTACCTAAAGTAATACATCCTGCCATCACCGGAAGAAGGGGCTTGAGCAGCTTCAGCAGTCCGGCCATGATCATGATACCGTTTCTTCTTTTCATGTCGCCTTTTCCTTTCCGTACTTCTATTATCCAGGTAATTGCGAAACTCCGGATGTAGGAAAAATTTGTGAATGATTCAAACAATCTGCACAAGCATTCGAACTTCTGTATAAACGAAATCTGCTTTATGAGCGGAAATCATACTGCCTGAGCGCAGCGAGTTTATGATTTCGCGAGTATTAAACGCAGATGAAGTGAATACATAGAAGTTCTTTGCGCGG
>OCVV011353395.1_pt1 | contig 19894 bp, 18 predicted proteins | sample 1539721 | NCBI WGS metagenome assembly OCVV01 (sample SAMN02144230, study PRJEB22623) | gut metagenome | biome: sheep rumen | host: Ovis aries | place: New Zealand
CGAACTCAGTTTCATGCCTTCCATACTGGCAAAGGAACAAACTCGTATTTTCGACCGCCCTTCTGTCATTTCCGGCTGCTCCGACCTGGAAAAATGGAAGCTTCTTGTCAGAACACTGCTTCAGCATCTGGCTGACAGATACGGCATACATGCTCTCAGAAGATGGCGCTTCGCAACCATCAGCCTCAGCTATGTGCGGATCGGCTGCCTGACACTGGAAGATTACGCGGAACTCTATCAGTCTACGTGGCAGACCGTAAAGGATTTTGATCCGGATCTGCAGTTCGGCGGTACCGGATGCTTTCCTGATCTGACAGACAATGAACAGATAGGACTTCCATGGTTCCTTCGGTTTGCATCAAAAAACAGCTGTCTGCCGGACTTTCATTCTATCCAATGGTATCCGTGCGTACAGACAGACGACACCTTATTCATGGAATATACTCTTAATCAACGCTCCGCTCCTGCTCTTCTTTCAAAGGATCCTGATTTCCTGAAAAAGAAACTGGATGAACTTGATGCTCTGTTTGCACAATATCATGTAAACGACCGGGAACTTTTTCTGGAAGAATGCAGTCCTACACTATGGCAGAGAGATCTTTCCTGCGACACATGTTATAAAGCCGTATGGCTGGCAAAAAACATGACGATCAGTGCCGGCCGGGCAGTATTCGGCTACTGGCTTCTGACAGATTTTATCGGAGAGCGGGCTCATATCCGAAGCGTCTTTCACGGAGGATATGGCTTATTTACCTATAACGGCATACCCAAAGCCGGTTACCATGCAATGCGGCTGATCTCGGAAATGAGAACAGAACTGATCAGTGCAGGCAGCGGTTATGTCATGACGGCAGATGGCGGCAGCGGCAATATACAGCTTCTCATCTATAACTACAGCCATTACAGCGACATAAACTGTTATCGCTACAAACAGCTGGACGATCCGGCAGACGCCTGCAGCGTCTTTCAGCCGGGCGAAGAGATGCAGCTGCGATTCAATCTCAAAGGACTCACACCGGGGAAATACCGGATCCGCCGATTCATCCTGAACAAAGAGCACGGGTCTGCTTATGATCTGTGGATACGGCTTCAGTCACCAGCATATCCTACTGCGGAAGAAACAGCCTATCTGCGGGAAAACTCCGATCCCGAATGCAGGATCGAAGTCATCGACTGCAAAGGCTCCCTGCTTCTCGAGACAGATCGAATGCCCCTAGAAACAGAACTGATCTGTATTGAAAGGACAGAAAACTCAGCTGACGAATAAAGCTCACAGACATTACTGCATCACATGGCACGGCTCCGGCCGTTCAGCCTTACCACGCATAAAAGGCGGAACCATGATATCCTTTCGTCTGTCCGACCGGGGATATCCATGATTCCGCCTATACTATTTACCTTTCATCCATATTGCTCAACGCCTTGTCCAGAAGCAGTTTCAGCTGCTGCGCTTCCTCCTCTGACAGCCCTAAACAATCCTCCATAGCAGGGGGGACCGCCAGCGCTTTTTCTCTAAGCGCTTCTCCCTTGTCTGTAAGGGAAAGGAACAGCTTCCGCTCATTCGTCTCAGGCCGGTTCCTGTTAATAAGCCCCAGCTTTTCAAGCCGTTTCAAAAGAGGTGCCAGCGTACCGGAGTCCAGATGAACCCTTCGTCCAAGCTGTCCCTCCGTCATTCCGCCAAACTCCCAAAGTACCATCATTACGATGTACTGCGTGTAAGTAAGTTCCAGTTCTTTCAGGGGCTTACGATACTGCCGGACCAGCTCTTTTGCGCATGCATAAAGCGGAAAACACAGCTGGTTCTCCAGACGCAGGCTCTCATATGTATTTTCTGTCTGCGTTTTTCTCATATTCAGTCCCTTTTCTTGTTCAATAAAATCCTCGCACTAATCTGTCCGGATACTCTAAAAACGGGCGTTCCTTAAGCGTCTGATCTGTCTGGCAAAACACTCTTCTTTAACCTGTCACCCTTCACCTGTAATGCTCAAAATTTAACTGTCTCCGGTGCCTCGGTAAAAGAGCTGAATGTAGCAACAGCGTTCTTAAAGTACAGCATCTGCATATTGTCATCATCCGCGCTGTACATGCCCTTCAGGCTTGGCATTTTTTCCAGCATGGCAACTTTTACTTCATGACTGTCATCATTTACCAGCTCTCCTGCAACGCGAAGCCATTTTCCATTCTTAAAAGCACATACCTCTGCTTTAGGATTCGCCGCAAGCTGTTTGGAAACATCCTTTACCTTACCTGTCTGAATGTAAAGCTTTCCGTCCATCAGAAGAACCGTTCCAAAGGGTCTTACTCTCGGCTGATCGCCCTCCACTGTAGCCAGGTAATATGTCTGCGCCTCATCCAGAAACTCAAAAACTTTGTTAATTCCTTCCATGTTCCTCTCCTTTCATCTTCTGCTCAGGTAATGACAAAACTCAGTAGGACGGGAAATATGTGTGAATGATTCAAACAATCTGCACAAGCATTAGAACTTCTGTATGAACGGAATCTGCTGTATGAGCGGAAATCATACTGTCTGAGCGAAGCGAGTTTATGATTTCGCGAATATTAACAGCAGATGAAGTGAATACATAGAAGTTCTTTGCGCGGTAGCCGTTTGAATCATTACACAATTTCCCAACTACATGGGAGTTTTGCAATTATCTGTCAAAGCTGCTGCAGCAGCCAGTTCTGTTTACCAATGCACTCGATCAGCTCAAGCTGTGACTCGCCCCAGTACATATCTTCCTCTTCATCCTGATAGTACTCTTTCAGAATATCATAAGTCGTATAATCTTCTCTAGCCTCTTCTGTGATTTCCTTCAGCCATGCCAATCCGGCTTTGGACACTTCCAGGTCATATTTTACCCACTCTACAGGATCCTTAAATACCGGTCCTTCTTTCTTAGCTTCCAATTTGACTTCACAGCCAAGGTCAAGCAATCTGTCAATGCATTTATCAACGTATCCACGCTCCTCAGAAGCATGCTCCGCGTATTTTTCCGCTAGTTTAGAGAAACCCTCACTTGCAAAGATTCTCGATTGAAGTGCATGTCCGTCCGCCTGCTGGGCAAGGTCTGTTACGATTGTCTGAAGTCCTGCGATTACTTTTTCATTTGCCATGAGATTACCTCCATATTTTTTATCTATTGCGCGCTGTCTTGTTGTGCGTAACTACAATATAAATGAAACATGAAGGTTGTTCAATATAGAATCACCACTCGTTCATCTCATACTGAGAGAACAGGTGGTGATTCTATCACATTTACAAATTGCATGACTGCCTATTATAGTGTTTACATTAGTTTATTCGGAATAAACATTGAAACAGCCGGAACAAAAGTTACCAACAGCAATACAAGAATCATCATGAAATAAAACGGGAGACTTGCCCTGGTTACTTTTTCAATTTTAATCTTTCCTATAGAGCAACCCGCAAATAATGCCGCGCCAACAGGCGGCGTACATAAACCAATTGCAAGATTGAGGATCAGCATAGCACCAAATTGCACCGGCTGCATTCCCATTTGTGTTACTACCGGCAGCAGAATAGGCGTAAGTATAAGGATCAATGGTCCCATGTCCATAATACATCCAAGTACAAGGCACATTATATTGATAAGGAGCAAAACAACAACATAATTATCTGAAATACCAAGGAGAGCGTTTGTCACTAACTCCGGAACTTTTAAATATGCGAGAAGCCAGCCAAACATGGATGCTGTAGATATCAATGCCATGACCATTGCGATCGTTCTTAACGACTTTTTCAAAATATTTCCCAATTGTCGGAGCGGTATCTCACGATACACGAAAAAAGTAATAATAAAGGCATATACTACGGCCACGGCCGCTGATTCCGTTGCCGTAAACCAGCCAAATATTACGCCTCCTACAATGATCAGACAAGTAAGCAAACCAAGGAAAGCATCCTTCGACACCTTAATTATCTCTTTTGCGCTATACTTTTTTCCTTTTGGATAGTTTCTCTTTTTTGCAATAACAGCGGTGACTGCCATAAGGGCGATTCCCAGAATTATACCGGGGATTAATCCTCCCATAAAAAGCTGTCCAATTGAAACGCCTCCTCCTGCCGCCATCGCAAAAAGAATCATATTGTGAGAGGGCGGAATCATAACCCCCTGACATGATGATGTTACTGTAACAGCCACTGAGAAATCTGTATCATACCCGGATTCATCCATCATCGGAATCAAAATAGCTCCAATCGAAGATGTATCAGCTACTGCTGATCCCGATATTCCACCGAAAAACATAGATGCCAGAATATTTACCTGGGCAAGTCCGCCGCGCATCCAGCCCACAAGCGCATTCGCAAACTTTATTAGTCTTTTTGAAATTCCTCCCTGCCCCATTATTTCTCCGGCAAGAATAAAAAACGGAATAGCCATCAAAGAAAAATTCTGTATTCCGCTGACCATCCTTTGAAGCAGCGTAGCTGCAGGGATTTTAAGATATAATGCCGTAATTAACGATGAGATTCCCAATGTAAATGAAATCGGCATACGTAAGATCAGCAGAATTGCAAACGAAAGAAAAAGAATGATAATAGCAGTATTAATATCAGGTCCCATCACTCACCCTCCTCTTTCTTCATTTTTCTCACGCTTCTAATAGATACAATGACTGCATTCAAAATAATCAAAACTCCCGAAAGCGGTAATATAATATATAACACTGCACTTGGAAGTTTAGTGGCCGGTAATGTAGATTTACTGGTAAGCTTCATGACAACAATTCCATAATAGATCATTGCACATCCAAAAGCCGAGATCAGAATATGATCCAACAGTTCCAGAAAAGCAATAGCTCTTTTTGATAGCTTTGAAGTAAACATTTCAATACTTATATGGATCCTCTCCACGACTCCGATTGCCATACCGATCAGGCTAAACCAAACTAATAACAAAGTGGCAACTTCCTGTGTCCACGAAAACCCCTGCTTAAATATGTATCTCAAAACAACATCGACAAATACGATCAGCGTCATGACTACCAGAGAGATCTTCGCAAACCATTCAAGTCCGCTTGCAAATACATTATAGATTTTATGGATCATATTAAAATCAACCTCATTTCTCTCATTTATCACGAAAAGGATCCGTTCATTCTCCCAGTTCCTGTATCCTGCTGACCAACTCATTCTGTTCTTCATTTAAAAATGATTCATACATTGGCTGAACAGCGTCTTTAAACTGCTGAAGTTCTTCATCTGTCAGTGTCGTAAGTGTACAGCCTTTTTCTTCTGCAATTTTCGCGTTCTTCTCTTCTGATTCTTCCCAGGCTTCTTTATGCCACTGCTCTGCTTCATGAGCACATTCACGAATGATTTCCTGATCTTCATCACTGAGTTTATCCATCGTCTGCTTCGATGCAAGAATCATGTCAGGCATATATGAATGACCATCATATGTCCAGTAAGGAGCCACTTCATAGAAGGACATTTCGATATAAGAAGTCATATTATTCTCAGCACCATCTACTACGCCCGACTGTATTGAAGAATATGTATCATTAAACGGCAGTCCTACGCCTGAAGCCCCCAGACAATCCATCAGATTCAGCATCAGATCGGATTCCGAAACTCTTATTTTCATACCCGCCATATCTCCAGGCGTATGAATCTCTTTCTTTGCGTTAAAGAAGTTCCTCGAACCGGGATGCAGGTAGGTAATTCCCACCAGATTATTATCCTCAAGTGTATCAAAGACCTCCTGACCTATTTCTCCATCCATTACAGCAAAAAGGTGATCTACATCTTTATAAAGATATGGCATTTGCATTGCATTCATCAAAGGAGCAAATTCTGCTACCGCCCCTGATGAAACACGGGTAAAATCAAGGCCTCCGAACTGACATTGTTCGATTGTGGATCGTTCATCTCCCAGTTCACCGGCAAAATGCGTCTCTATTTTTATTCTTCCGTCAGTCTTCTCTTCCACCAGATCAGCAAACATCTGACACGCCTGGCTTGTAATATGTTCCGCATTATGGCTGTTTGCCAGTCGCAGCACCATGGTATCTCCTGATGTTTCCGTCGCTTCAGACGTTGATGCCGCTTTAGTATTTGTTTTTGTATCCCCTGCAGATGTACTCGTTCCACCAGCAGATGTACCCGTTCCACCTCCGCATGCACTCAGTACAAGTGTCATTGTGGTCAGAAATATAGCTGCTATTTTTCTTATTTTCATACATTTGTCCTCCTGTTCGCAATTAGTCGTACACTTTAAGCTATAATCAGTATATCTACAATTGAACTTTCCAAAAACCGTCAGTTTTTTAGAATTTGGTGTCATTTTTTGACCCTTGAGTTCTCCGAAGTTTCCGCCTGCAAATTCCCGGCGTTTCTCCTTCATGTTTTTTAAACACTTTTGCAAAATATTTCGCATCGGGATATCCGACACGTTCCCCTATTTTCGAAATAGAAAGGTCCGTAAACTGCAAATATTCTTTTGCCTTTCGAATTCTATATTCCGTCAGATGTTCTGAGAATTTTTTTCCTGTCATTATTTTTACTTTTCTTGAAAAATAAGATGTATTCACTCCCACAAATCTTGCAGCATCATCCATGGTTACGTTTTCCATGAAATGGTTTGACAGCCATATTTCCAAGGCAATATTAAATGTGCTGTTTTCTTCCTCTTTTTGCGAAAATTCCCCGATATACTTGTTCAAAACATTCTGCAGGTCGTTATCTGAAACCGGCTTTAAAAGGTAATCTTTCACACCCGACCGCAGGGCTCCAACTGCATAATCGAACTTATCATAAGCTGTAAGGAATACGATATTCGTATCCGGCAATTGCCTGTTAATAATACCAGCAGCATCTATTCCTCCCATGACAGGCATTTCTACATCCAGCAAAATAAGATCCGGTTTCAGTTCCATGGCAAACTTCACCCCTATCTGTCCGTTTTCCGCCTGATCTATTTCCACTTTCCCGGACATCAGCTGTGTTATTTTTTTTATGATCATCTTCCTGCTTTTTTCTTCATCTTCTATGATCAGCACTTTTTTCATGTTCTCTCTCCCGGAATTATAATTGTTACTTCCGTGCCCTTATTGATCACACTGTCAATTTTTAAACTGCACCCGGCATAGACCAGGCGTTCTTTAATATTGTCCAGGCCGACGGATTTATGAGTTTGATTTTTATCCATATGATCCGGATCAAAACCGCAGCCATTGTCTTTGACTTTCACCACAATGTCATTATTCATCTTTTTTACACTTAGCCGGATCAATCCTCCCGATTCGACATCCTTCAAACCATGAACAATTGAATTCTCAACAATGGGCTGCAACAAAAATTTGGGGATATGCACGAAAAGACAATCCTGATCAAAAATATCTGTTACAAACTCGATTCTTTCTCCAAAACGAGCTTTCTGGATTTTCATATAATTATTTAAAAACTCTATTTCGCGCCCGATCGTAACGTACTGGTCGTCCTGCTCCAGTGAATACCTGAAAAATTTCGCCAGACGCATTATCAGTTCTTCTGCATCTTTTGCCTGTTCTTCATCGGCAACGGCCGCAATTGTGGTCAATGCATTAAACAAAAAATGAGGATTTATCTGACTCTGCAGCTGTCCGAATCTGCTTTCATTCAAAGCATGCTGCATCTGAACCTTCTCTATCTTTGCTTCAAGCAAAGCTTTTTTTGCATCAGCTTCATCTTCAATCATACGAATATGACTGCGAACTTCAGACACCATAATGTTAAAAGACTGCATTGTTCTTCCTATTTCATCTTCACTTCTGACCGGTAATGGTTCCAGATCATACTCGCCTGCCGCCACATTTTCCGCTGCCTCTCCCAGGTCTTTGAGCGGTCTGAGAAATGTTCTGAAAAAAAGAACAAGCATGGCCAGTGTCAGCACCGTAACACACATCATCATGATATAAACTATTTGCCGGTGATGTGTGTTTATTGTATTCTCCTTTTCCCATCGCGCTTCTCCTGCGGTCATCCGATCATGTAGTAAATTTCTGGCATAACTATCCAGATAAACGGCCTGCCTTTTCAAGATTACATAATATTTTATTCTTTCATCTTCACTTTTTGCACTGATCATTTTTTTCTGATTTTGACGATAAGTCTCCATTGCATTTCCGATACTGTTCAGCATAGCCTTCTCACTTATAGTTTTATTTTTCTCTGAGTAAAGCATTTTTTCCAGTTCAACGTCTGTACAGCCTATCGCCTCCGAATATACATCCAAATCTGCGCTTGTTCTGGAAGGTCTGATATATATATCCAGCAACATATTCTCGTCAGCAAATTTATTTAAATAATCAGTGACGTAAATATAATCTGACATGATCTCAGATGAAACATCGCCAAAACTTATAAGTCTCATTTCGATAACAAATATCAGGATCCACATGCTTCCAATCGTAGTCAGTAGTATTAACAATGCCTTTTTTATGATAGACAAACATCTCCAATGGTTTAAAATTGTTTTTTTCATAAATCCCAACTCCGTAATACTGCCTCTCCAATATTCTCTTTTAATATCCGAAATTATTAAGCAGGGCTACAAACCTTTTACTGACACAAAAAAGCGGGCGTCCCTGCACCTTTCAGGTGCACGGACGCCCGCAAACACTATATATTCATTTTGATTTTCTTACTTGATGGCAGCCTCATAAAGTGCGCTTACCGCATTCCAGTCAACTACATTGAAGAACTCCTTCACATAAGCTGCGCGGAGATTCTTATATTTCAGGTAATATGCATGCTCCCATACATCCAGCGCAAAGATCGGCTTGTTGCCGGTTCCCAGGCTGATCGGATTATCCTGGTTCGCACTGTTTGACAGAACCAGATCTCCGTCCGGAGTCACTGACATCCAGGCCCAGCCGGATCCGAACTGTCCCGTAGCCAATGCCGAGATTTTCTCAACGAAAGCATCATAGCTGCCAAATGCGGCATCCATTTTTTCCTTCAGCGCTCCAGTCGGCTCGCCGCCCGCATTCGGTCCCATGATCTGGAAATAAAGATTATGGTTATAGAAACCGCCTCCATTGTTGCGGATACCGTTGCGAAGTGCCGGATCTTCGATCTGATCCAGATTTGCCAGGAGAGAAGTGATCTCCTGATCCTGTACTCCGGCCTTTTCTGCCAGTGTATTCAGTGTTGCGGTGTAGGTGGCATGATGTTTGGAATGGTGTGTCTCCATGGTGAGAGCATCAATCACCGGCTCCAGCGCATCATAGGCGTAAGGCAGTTGGTACTGTTTAAACATAAGATTATCCTCCTTTGGAAATTTATATCTTTCAAATCAAATACATACTATAAAAACTTTCCGGTTCGAAAATGACTTGTGATTTAATAGTTCTCCGCATGTACCTCGAAGAAGCTCTGCGGATGTTTACATACCGGACATACGTCCGGCGCTTCTGTTCCGACTACGATGTGACCGCAGTTCCTGCACTCCCATACAGTGATGCCTGCTTTCTTAAATACTTCGAGAGCCTCTACATTCTTCAGAAGTGCGCGGTATCTTTCTTCATGATGTTTTTCAATCGCTCCTACACCGCGGAACTGCTCAGCCAGCTCGTGGAATCCTTCTTCATCAGCCTCTCTCGCCATTCTGTCATACATATCGGTCCACTCATAATTCTCGCCCTCGGCAGCATGCAGAAGGTTCTCCGGCGTGTCTCCCAGTTCGCCAAGAGCCTTGAACCACAGTTTTGCGTGCTCTTTCTCATTGTCTGCCGTTTTCAGGAACAATGCGGCGATCTGCTCATATCCGTTTTTCTTTGCTACTGATGCAAAGTATGTATATTTGTTTCTGGCCTGTGATTCACCGGCAAACGCCTCCCACAGGTTCTTCTCTGTCTTCGTTCCTGCATACGGATTGCTTCCTGCTTCTGCGGATACCGTAACCTTCTCAAAATCAGAAGCCGGATGTTTGCAGATCGGGCAGATGAAATCATCCGGAAGCTCTTCGCCTACATATTCATATCCGCAGATCCTGCAGCGCCAGATCGTCTGGCCGTCCTCTGTCTTTCCGACAGCCTTTGGTTTCGGTTTGATATTATCCTGATAGTATGTATATGTAGCGGAAGGCACCTCAGAGAGGATGTCCAGATCCGTCACATCGGCGATAAAAAGAGTATGTGAGCCCAGATCTACACTCTGACATACCTTTCCTGAAATATATGCGTTGGTACCTTTCGTGATGATCATTGTGCCGTTATCAGCTCTTTTACAGTCTGCGTAATCAGCAAACTTATCTACGTCTCTTCCTGACTGGAAGCCAAAATGCTTGAATACGTCAAAGCTTGCGTCTTCACTGATCACAGATACTGTAAACAGACCTGTTTCTTTTATCATATCATGGGTATAGTTTCCCTTGTTGATCGCTACTGAAATACGATTCGGTTCGCTCGTTACCTGAACTGCCGTGTTCGTGATACATCCGTTATCTTTTCCGTCTCTGTTTGCTGTGATGACAAACAAACCATAACTAAGCTTGAACATTGCTTTTTTGTCCATAAAAAATCCTCCATAATAATACTTTAGTTACCCAACATTGTTCTTGCGGTGTCAGATCAGTTCGCACCTCCTTCATCACACACTTAAAGCAAAATATTTACTTCCCCACATCTTTCCTCTCCTGCTCTTTCTGCTCTTTTTTTCTGCAGTCCGGGCAGATATAGCTGACCTGAAGGTCATATGAAAGAATCTCCTCGTCTGTCTGTGACTGCAAAAAACCCGTCAGATCCGAAAAGCTGATGTCTGACAGCTTTCCGCATTTCCGGCAAATGAGATGGTCATGTTTTACGACCTTATCATACCGGTCCGGGTATCCGGCAACACACACCTTCCTGATATTCCCTTGCTCACAAAGTTTCCCCAGATTGTTATACACCGTAGCCAGAGAAATGTTGTTTCCGGAATCTCTCAGAAGCATGTGGATCTGTTCAGCTGTCATATGCTCATCGCTTTCGATGATAGCATCAAGTATGATCTGTGCATTATGATTCATATCCTGCCCTCTGTAAAATAATGTGTTTAGAATTATTCTAATTCTAACTTATTGCGTGCTGTTAGTCAACCGCACCAACCATATTATTTGTTTATATATTTAACAGAGCCATCTTTTTTTGCCAGAATATTATCCGCAAGTACCATGAGTTTAAAAAATATAAGAAGCTTTCATATAATATTATATAATTATTTTTTATGAATATCCATATGATCATTTCACATTAACTAACGCCGGCCGTCTCCTTCCACAGAGACAGCCGGCGTTCGAAGTTCTTTCTCTCTTTACATTTCATTTGATTCCGAACCCGAAATCATTTCATTCAAGAACGCCTCTGGCGTTCTTGCCGCCTACAAAGACGGGGGACTCCCCGACTGAGTTGACACAAAACCATCCCATCGCATCAAAATCATCTTACAATCTCACAATACTACGCCATCCTTGAAAATAGAGATCTCGCGGTATCCCTGGACCTCCGCACAGGTCTGTTTTCCTCCTGCCACTTCAATCACAAGTCTGAACAAACGCTCTGCAGCGCTTTCGATGGTTTCTCCATCTACGATCCCGCCGGCGTCAAAGTCTATCCAGTGTTTTTTGTGCTGCGCTATCTGACTGTTGCTCGATATCTTTAGCGTCGGAGCAGGCGCCCCAAACGGCGTTCCCCGCCCGGTCGTAAAAAGGATCAGATGCGCTCCTGAGGCCGTCATGGCTGTAGCCGACACCAGATCGTTTCCGGGTCCGTAAAGCATGTTCAGCCCTTTTGTCACGACAGGATCTGCGTATCCGATCACATCCATGATCGGCGCTGTTCCTCCTTTCTGGACACAGCCGCAGGATTTATCCTCCAGAGTGGTAATGCCGCCCTGCTTATTGCCGGGGCTCGGATTATCATAAACCACCTCATTATGTCTTATGAAGTAATTCTTGAATCCGTTGATCATCTGCACCGCTTTTTCAAATACATCTTCATTGATACACCGGTTCATAAGAAATCCCTCGGCTCCAAACATCTCCGGAACCTCTGTGAGAACTGTCGTTCCTCCCCGTGCTCCCAGCATATCGCTGAAACGGCCGACTGTCGGATTTGCCGTTATGCCTGACAATCCGTCGGAGCCGCCGCATTTCATTCCCACAATAAGTTCGCTGACCGGGACCGGACGGCGGTAAAACTGACCGGCGTATTCCGCAAGCTCTTCCAGGATCCTTCTCCCGTCCGCAAACTCATCATCGGATTCCTGACAGCTGAGAAACTTCACTCTGTCCGGATCAAAATCCCCAAGCTCCTCCAGAAACTGTTCATGTGTCAGATTCTCACATCCCAGGCTCAGCACAAGCACTGCGCCCGCATTTGGATGACGCGCCAGCGCCGCGAGCAGCTTTCGGGTCTGTGCGTGGTCATCTCCGGTCTGCGAACATCCGAAGGGATGCGGGAAGGTATACAGTCCTTCTACATTGCCCGTGACCAGATCCTGATTATCGCGCACCAGTTTTTTTGCCACATCGTTGACGCAGCCCACCGTAGGAATGATCCAGATCTCATTCCGGATGGCTGCGCGGCCGTCCTTCCGGATAAATCCCATAAAACTTTCGGGACTGACAGGCTCCGGGAACTGCAGGTCAGGGTGATAGCTGTACTCCATCTCCCCCTCAAGATTTGTTTTCATATTATGCACATGCATCCATGTTCCGGGATCTGCGTTTCGCAATGCATGTCCGATGGGGAAGCCATACTTTATGACATTTTCCCCCTCCCGGATCCGGGTGACCGCCATTTTGTGTCCCTGCGGGATATCTTCCCGCGCAGTAATGCGCGTACCGTTTACCTCGACGGACTCCCCTTTCTGTATCGGATGAAGGGCCACGACTACATTATCGTGTTCCGTGATCTGAATGATTTTCATTACTCTGCTTGTCCCTTTCATATTCAAGAACGCCTCTGATGTTTACAGACACCCCGCAAATGCGGCGAGAGCCCCTTCTTTACGGATCTGAATGAGTTTTTCTGTCACCATTGTTTCCAGACCTTCGATCTTTGTCAGATCCTGTCCCCACATTTTTTCATCAGAAAGTACTGCACGGACAAGTTCTGCCGGATCATCATTTTTGTGCTCATAATAGAACTCCAGCACCCAGCGGTCATCGCTTACAATATAGTCATTTCCTACCGGGCGTCTGCACACAAGGCCCTTCTCCGTCAGCTCCCGAATGTCATTACTGTAAAACGCGATATATGCAGCAAGCGACGTACCAAGGCATTCCGGAAGGCTTCCCTTTTTCGCAGTATATTCCAGCAGCGAAGGAAGATTTCTGGCTCTCCATTTCGACGTGGAATTCAGTGAAATACTCATGAGCTCATGATCAACGAACGGGTTGTTAAACCTATCCTGTACGGCTGCCGCGAAATTTTTCAGATCCTCCTGATCCAGCGGCAGCGTAGGAATAACCTCCTCGTAGAGCATTTTGTTCATAAATCCACGGATCGTATCGCTGTGCATGCAGTCGCGCACTATATTAAATCCGGCAAGGTATGCTCCCGGCACGAATCCAGTGTGGGCGCCGTTCAGAATGCGCACCTTACGCTTTTTATAAGGGCTCATATCCGGCGTGACAAAAACATGCTTTTCCAGCCCGGCCTTTCTGAAGGGCAAAATATCGTTCAGCTTTTCATCCCCTTCGATGACCCACACGCCGAAGCATTCTCCCACATCCGTAAGCGGGTCGGCGTAGCCGTTTTTTTCTTCGAGAGCGGCAATCTCCTGCTCATCACGGATGCGGCCTGGTACGATACGGTCCACGAGAGATCCGCAGAACGTGCAGTCTTTGTGGATATACTCATAGAAACCCTTCTCAAGCTCCCACTGTTCAATGTAGCGGTCAACGCATCTAAGAAGTTCCTTTCCGTTATCATCGATCAGTTCGCAGGCCAGCACTGTTACGCCCGGCATTCCCGCCTCATATCTCTGCAGGAGCACCTGGGTAAGTTTTGCCGGAAAGGCCGATGGCGGACAGTCCTGCGCCTGACAGGCAGGATCATACACGATACCTGCCTCGGTAGTATTCGAAACAATAAACTCCAGATCTTTGCTCCGCGCCACTTCCATCATTTTCTGATAGTCGTCCGCTTCATAGGGATTGAGGCAGCGGCTTACTGAAGAAATAACGCGCCTGTCATCCACCTTCCGGCCATTTTCGCTGCCCCGGAGATACAATGTATACAGACCTTCCTGTTCGTTGATCATCTCCGCAAGACCCGGTTTTATCGGCTGTACCAGTACGCATTTCCCGTTCCAGGCGGCCTTTTCATTTGCCAGATCAAACCAGTAATCCACGAACGCGCGGAGGAAATTACCCTCGCCGAACTGCAGCACCTTCTCAGGCGCATCCTCCAGGATATATCCGTCATACCCGGATTTTTTTAAAACATCATAATTAAGTCTTTCCATTCCATTCTCCAATCAATTAGTAAATCATAAAAACTTTCCACATGTAATTTCTGAACAAACTGACCCTTCAGCATGAAGCGGGAAGTTTTAGTAAATCAGATTAACGAGGAACGTGGTGAACGGCGGAAAGAACGTAAACAGGATCAGGTCGAACACCAGCAGTATATAATATGGGACTGCTTCCTTTATAAAGTCCGCTGTCTTACACTTCGTGATTCCGCAGGTGACAAACATCAGCGTTCCCATGGGCGGAGACAGCGCGCCGACAGCATTGTTAAAGATGTACATCATGGCAAACTGGATCTCATTTATTCCGTATGCCGCCGCAATCGGATGAAGGAGCGGCACCAGGATGATCATGGATGCGTTTCCCTCGATAAACATACCGACGATCAGCAGAAAGATATTGCAGAAGATCAGGAATACATATTTATTCGAAATATTTCCCACCATCCATGTCGTCAGCGCCTGAGGGATCTGTTCCTTCGTCAGGATCCAGGAATAAACACTTGCCGCAGAAACGATCAGCATGATAGAAGCGGTAGTGGTTACCGTCTCCTTAAGGCCTGCAAAGCAGGCGTCCCGTTTCAGACTTCTGTAAAGCAGACCAAGAAAAACACTGTATATGATCGCCACGGATCCGGCCTCGGTCGCCGTAAAGATACCAAGGCGGATACCTCCGATGATAATGATCGGCAGACACAGCGGAAGGAACGCTTTCTTTAAAGCTCCGCCAAATTCAGCCGGCGTTGCTTTCTCTTCGCGGAGTTTCTTATATCCGCGCTTTTTGGAAATAAACGCTGTAAGCACCATCATGGAAACGCAGAGGATCGTGCCCACGCCGATGCCGGAAACAAACAGTTTGCCTACAGATACGTTTGCTATGCAGGCGTACAGGATCATTGCGATTCCCGGCGGGATCAGCGGCGTGATCATAGATGACGTCGCGGTGATAACAGTAGAAAACTCATTGCTGAAACCTTTTTTCTCCATCTCGGGCACCAGCATTTTTGCCTCCATGGCTGCATCCGCGATATTAGATCCTGAAAGTCCTCCCATCAGTGTGGAAAGCAGGATATTCACCTGCGCCAGGCCTCCGTTCATACGTCCCGTGACGACCTCACAGAAATCCATGATACGGGAAGTGACGCCGGTATAATTCATAAAAATACCCGCGCATACGAAAAACGGAATGGCCAGAAGCGATACCTTCTCGACTCCGCCGATAGCCTGCTGCGCAAAAACAATACTGTTCACGGAAGGATTCGCCGCGAAATATACCAGCGCTCCTCCCAGCACGGAAATATAAACCGGCACCTTCATGAAAAGAAGCACAAGCATGACGATCGCCGATAAAACGATAATATTATTCATCAGTCAGTCTCCTCCTTTCCTATTCCGTCACGACATTATCCCGGTCCCGGACCGCCGTAATTATATAATTGACGATCTGAAGGATGAAACTGACGGGGCATATTATATAGATCATGCTGTATGGAATGTTAAGCATCGGAGTGGAACGGCCGTTATCCAGGAACATTCGTATATATCCGATACTTTGTACAAAAAGGAAACCTATGACAACCGTGACGATAACGGCGATGCAGACCTTCCATACCTTCTGCACTTTCGCCGGAAGCCGGTCGACGATCATCTCAATAGCCACATGACTTCCCGTCCGGAAAGCCGCGCCTGCGGAAGCAAAAACGATCCACACAAGGCAGGCGCTCTGCACTTCCTCCAGCCAGGTGAAGGGTTTTCCTGCCACATACCGCATCGGCACGCCGATAAATGTAGCCAGGATAAGGATAACGATAGCTATACAGGCGACGGCAATGTCCAGATTAGACAGGATCCTTACTAAAATAGAGCGATTCTCTTTCATGAAACAATCTCCTCTCTGAATATCCGGTAAGACTCATTATTTGCCCATGGCTTCCTCAACCGTTTCGTAGAGACCGTCGGACCATCCGAATGTGGAGCCCATCTCATAAAAGCTCTGTGCCTTCTCTTTGAAAGCATCGATCACTTCATCTGTCGGCTCAACAACCTCAACGCCCGCGTCCTTCATCAGCTGAAGATATTCTTCATCCGCCTCTTCCTGAAGCTCATTATTATATTCTCCCGCTGCCTCGCATGTCTCTGTAAGAGCCGTCTGCTGCTCCGGCGTCAGAGAATTATACCAGTCGCTTGAGCATACCCAGGTAGTAAAATTCTTAACATGTCCGTCGAGAATGATATATTTTGCCACCTCCTGAAGGCTGCGTCCGTAAAGTGTAGCCAGCGGATTTTCCGCGCCGTCGATAGTTCCCTGCTGAAGCGCCGTGTAAACGTCTCCAAGCGGCATACCCGTAGCAGTCGCGCCAAGAGCGTTGAATCCCTGTGTCTGGATCTGATTATTCGGAACGCGGATCTTCAGGCCGGAAAGATCATCGACTGTCTCCACCTTCTTTGTCGTCATCGTATGGCGCTCGCCGTAGATCCAGTTAGAACCGATGATATGAAGACCTTTCTCTTCCAGCTCCTCGCACTGCTGCGCGTACCAGTCTGAATCGATCAGTGTCCAGCAGTCATCCCAGTCGTCAAACAAAAACGGGCCAAATACAATACCGAAATCATTAACTCCGTAATCAGCGTAAAACGCGCCGTCCGCGAGAGTACATACTCCCTCTCCGAGAGTCATTGAATCGATCAGCGCCGACTTATCTCCAAGCTGTGAATCAGGATACAGCGCGATCTCCAGACCCGTATCCTCCGCCGCCAGAAGCTCCTGCCATTTTTCAAGTCCCTGTCCGATAGGCTCGCTTGCGGAATTCTCATATCCTATCTGAAGTGTCACGGCTGCTCCGCCGCCGTCCGCAGCATTATTTTCCGTCGTAACGCTGCCGCTTCCTGACTGCTGCGTATCACCCGTGCCTGTTCCTGTGTTTGTGTTCGTATTCGCGCCGGAACCGCAGGCTGTAAGGGATGCCGCCAGCAAAATCGCTCCTGCACTGTAAACTATCTTCTTCATACTCATATTTCCTTTCATGTGTTGTCGCAAATCCGGAAATTTCGGAACTCCTTTCATACAGAAGTTCTAATGCTTGTGCAGATTGTTTGAATCGTTCACACAAATTTCTCCTCCTGCGGCGCTTCGAAATTTCCCTGATTCTAAAATTCAGTTAGTCTCTCCTGCCATGTGGATATCTGAGAAATCGATGCCAACCTTCAGCATCTGGCCGCCTTTTGTGGAAAAATCTTCGAACGCCTTTGCGGCCTCATGGAACGGATAAATGTCCGTGATGATCTTTTCCAGATCCACCTTGCCGTCCTTTACCAGGTCGATAAGTTCAAGGAAGTCCTTCTTTAACGCATTGCGGCTGCCATAAATATTGAGTTCCTTCTTCTGGATAAGGGTAAAATTAAAGTCGAGGTTTTTCTTACCGACTCCGATAAGTACGACCTTTCCTCCAAATGCGGCACAGTCAATGCACGCCTGAAAGGTGGAAGGAAGACCGACCGCCTCAATGCATACGTCGAAGCCGTACCCTGTCTCTGCACCGTTGTAGGATGCAAAACCTGTGATCTCTTTCACTGCCTTTTCCATGGATTCCGGACCTTCATTCAGAATAGTTCCGGCAAAGCCGAAGGTCTCCTGACTATGCGCAAGCTTCGCTTTTGCCTGAGGCACGTCACACAGATATACCTCTCCGCCAAGCGCTTTTGCCGCATTTGCCGCCAGGACTCCTATGGTTCCGCCTCCGATGACAAGCACCTTGTCGCCGGGCCTGACGCCTGCCCTCTGGACGCCGTGGTAGCTGATACAGAACGGCTCGATGGCAGCGAGGACCTTCGGTGAAAGACCCTTTCCGTCATAAATCCTTTCGATCGGCATCGTAATGTATTCGCAGAAAGCTCCCGGCCTCTGAACGCCCATCGTCTGATTATCCATGCAGGCGTTCACAATACCTCTCTCGCAGCTGTAGCAATGACCACAGTTAAAGTACGGATTGCAGGTAACGATCATGCCCGGCCTGAGGCCTTTCGCGTTTTCATCGATCTCCACGATCTCAGCGGCAAACTCGTGCCCCGGGATGCGGGGATATTCGAAATACGCGAAAGTCCCCCGGTAAGAACCCAGGTCACTGCCGCAGATGCCGCCGTACAGCACCTTTAGAAGCGCCTCACCCGGTTTTCTCACGGGCTTTGGAATATCCCGGATCTCAACTACGCCGGGATTGGTGATGTAAATTGCTTTCATGACTTTTTCCTCCTAAGAGAGATACATATGTATCCTTTAATGTATACATCAGTGGATATTTCAAATGATACAAGTTTCACATAAATACGTCAAGATTGTTTCTGTTATTGAGAAAAATACGTTGCATTAGACAAAATCTGTTAATGATTTTCGTGAATATAGACAATTACGGCTCGAATACGAAAGTATATTATTGTACAAATAAATCCTACGTTGTATACTAAACAGAAATGTATAAACCGAGATTATATTTCAGAAGGGACGTTGATCTTAAAAGTGACTTTAAAAGAACACGCATACAACTGCATTAAACAGAAAATCCTTAACTGTGAATATCAGCCCGGAATGTTCCTCAGTGAAGACCTGCTGAAAAACGAAATGAACATGTCCAGAACGCCGATCAGAGATGCCATCAGCCGTCTGGAACAGGAAAATCTGGTCAGGATACTTCCGAAAAAAGGTATCCTGGTCTCCGGTATCTCGATCCGCGAGATACAGTCCATATACGAAGCCAGACTTCTTCTCGAGCCTTACGCTGTCCTGCATTACGGAAACCGTATTCCGGAACAGCGCTATCTGGAATTTCTGAAGATCTTCGCAGGTTCGGACCCGCATATCTCCGTAAACAGCGATGGCACGAAATCGGGTAAGGGAACGAATAACAGCGCGGATAAGGACACGGATAAGGATGTAGATATGGGTGCAGATAAGGGTGCAGATAAAAAAAACAGAGCAGACATTACGGAGCACAAACGGCTGTATGAGGCAGACAGCCTCTTTCACACCATGTTCGTGGAAGCCTCGGAAAACATTTACCTGATCTCCATGTATGACCAGATCGCCAGCCAGAACCGGCGGCTTCGGATCCTTTCCGGAGGAGGGATCAACGACCGTCTGATCCGGACCATGGAAGAGCACGGAAAGATCATCGAAAACTGCCTGGCGCAGGACTGGGAATCAGCGTCTGAATGTATGCGCGAACACCTGCTGCACTCCCGCAAGGCTTCCTTCGACGTGGTACTCAAAGATTATGACCTGAATCTCTGATATTGCCGATGGCTGCACTTGATCAAAGTCCGCGAGTGGACTTCAACTCTCCCACCTCCTCATTCATGAGGGGAGCGAACCGGACTTTGCGCGCCGCCGCACAGCAGCACAGCTGCCTTCCTCTGTGCGGCGTGTGCATCCCCCGGAGG
>OCVV011309155.1_pt1 | contig 19886 bp, 21 predicted proteins | sample 1539721 | NCBI WGS metagenome assembly OCVV01 (sample SAMN02144230, study PRJEB22623) | gut metagenome | biome: sheep rumen | host: Ovis aries | place: New Zealand
TTCTGGATGTGAAAAGCCGCCTCATTCACTACTCCGCCACCAATGCGCTGCTTGTGCTAGCGCAGAGGCCGCTTGCCACGCAACTCCGGGGTTTTGAGAGCTGGAAAGCCGAGGGCGTGTCCATCAAACGCAATGAGAGCCACATCAAGATCTTGGAGGCGGGCGACAACTATGAGCGTCCCGATGGCAGCATTGGTACCTCATGGAACGTGAAGCGCGTTTTTGATGTGTCGCAGACCAATTCCCGCCAGCGTCCGCGTCCCGCGCCGCAGGTGGAGGATCGCCTGCTTTTGCAGGCACTGATCCGCAAGCCGCCCGTTCCCATTCAGGGCATTGATGAGCTTCCCAACAACATGGGCGCGTATTACGACCACGATCAGAGTGTTATTTTCGTGCGGCGCGGTATGGAGGCAAACGACATTTTCCGCAGTCTTTCTAAGGAGATCGCCCACGTGGAGCTGGCTGCCGCTGATCCCAACTATACCCGCGCGGACGCTGGTTTTGCAGCGTACAGCATTTCCTATGTAGTATGCAAGCGGTACAGTGTAGATGTGAGTGGCTATGACTTCTCCCGCCTGCCCGACAGTTTCCGGGACGCCGACCCGCAGAGCATCCGCGCCACGCTCAACGAGATCAGCGACGTGGCCAAGGACATGACCAGCAGAATGAGCCGGGCGCTGGAGCAGAACAAGCCACCCCGTACAAAAGAACAGGAGCGGTGATGTATGGCAAAGGAAGAAAAGCGCGTTTTGGAGCTGGACCGGTATGAGCATGGCGTGGTTATCAACGCCCTCAACGAGATGCGGAATGATCTGATCGGTGAAGATCGCCCCACCGATATTGTAGATGAGCTTCTGCTAAAGACCATCGACGCGCCGACCAAAAAGGTCAAGAGTCGGGATGAAGCAAGATAAAGCGGCCATCCGTCTGTTTTGTCTGCTGGGTATCCTTCCCGTGGCGTGGCTGGGACTTCTGATCGCCCCCGCCGCGTCCGAGGGACTACTGGGGATCATTGCTCAATTCTCTGCGGCGATGGGCGACCCGTTTCATATTGTGTTTTGCGAGGACAGCTTAAAAACTGTCCTCCTTTTTCTGTTTGCGTATGGAGAATACCAAGCAATAATATCAAAGCTACATCGCTAAATTGCATATCTCTGATTCTGGTTATTATTAATTATCTATCCAGCGAAATCTTTGTTAGATGCCCATGTTGCAATAAACGAATTTCTTTCATTGAGTATCATCGGGGACAATGCAAGCATTGTGGCTACAGGATGAATCACGCGAAAAAAACGAAGTAAGAGCTGCTCTTCGTAAGCTCTAGAACGTAGAAAAGGACATCAGAATTATAATGCGCAGTGGGACCCGTCCATCGATGAAAACAGCAATTGAATCATAGTCACAAGGCGCGAGGATCCATGATTCCCGCGCCTTGTTTGTTGCTTTTATTCTCGCTACAAAATGTGTCTCACCATGAGACACATTCCGCTACCCATCAAACGCATTTTTCACCCCCACTGTCTGCTTTCCCTGTTGAAAAACGTTATATTGAAAAACGTTATATAATGTAGTGAGAAGATTTGTTATAATTTATCATAAAAAACCATAGTGGTAGAAAGGAGAAAACTATGATAGACTCGAAAGAAGAGGCTCTGTACCACATTTCTCATACCGAGCAATTGTTTGCTTGGGGAGAAATATCTAAGACTGCATTGAAGGAAAAACTTGAATACTTCCTCGGCGTGCTGTGTGGATATGATTATTCAAAATATGAAGACGAGCGAAATAGAATTAACAGGAAATACGGGCTTGACTTTTAATCCTGGAAAAGGAGATTGTTCCTTGTCACATAACGGAAACAACAAATAACCACACTGCCAAGGCGCGAGGATTCATTATCCCCGCGTCTTTTGTATAACGAAAACCCCACGCTGGGCTCGATTGGTTCGGAAGCGCTTTTTGCTATGAGACAGAAAAAACTCCTTTTGATGTAGAACAAGGATGCGGCCTGCAACTGCATGAATCTTTTTTTCTCTGTCTCTCGGCGTGACAGAGTTATGAGAGTGAAACAAGAGCGTCGGGATACATATCGAAGAATGGTTGATATATATCCTGAGACATTATGCATAGAAAACGGCCAGAATTGCTGTCCTGCTGAAAGAAAAACCGCTTCCCACAGATAATGACAAATGGTATAATAAGCTAAACACTTTTTTCAGGAGAAATATAAAGATGAGATACGAGCTTGATAGATTGGGACCTGACAATTTCGAACATATGATTCAAAGCTTGATTAGAGGACTGGCAGGCATTTCGACTATTGTTTTTGGAGATGGACCCGATGGCCAAAGGGAAGCTTCGATTGAGAATGCCAATTTTCATATTGCTGGTACTAAAACAGTTTATGGACGTACTATTGCTCAGGCAAAATTTAAGAGTCCAGATGGTAAGGATAAAGACTGGGACTGGCTTCGTAAAAACCTGAAGCAAGAATTAGACGGTTTAAAAACAAAAACGAAAACCCATCCGCACATCATTCCGGAAACGTATCTATTCTTTACCAACATTGTTCTAACACCTGTATTAGATAAAGGAATAAGAGACAAGTCAGACAAGCTGATCTCAGAGTACAGGGATATTATCCCCAATATTATTATCTTAGGGGCTGACGATATCCGAACACTCCTTGAGAACAACAGAGAAGTGGCCAGAAGCTACTCAAGCTTTATTATGTCTGGGGATGTTCTCTCCGAACTATATTATCAGTTGGAACTCTTGAAAAATGAGAAGTTTGAGGTTTTGATCGAATATGCACGGCAGATGTTTCGTGAAGATTGTGCAGTTCGATTAGAGCAGGCAGGAAGTGTATCCAACAAATCAATAAACATAAGGAATGTATATACAGATCTCGAAGCTTTTTCTCACGAAGGCGTAGAACGTTATGTCTCGCAATTTGCTGCTTATATAATTGAACGCGGGAATCAGCAACACTATAGGACAGAAGCGGAGATGGCCTCAGTCAAAGCACCATCGCGTTATCAACATGATTATCCTGCAAAGGAGCATAATATCGTTTTGCTGGGAAATGCCGGCCAGGGAAAATCAACGTTGTGCCAGTATATTTGCCAAACATATCGAGCTGCTTTGTTAAGAAGATATGCCCCTGATGAGATTGGTGCAGAAGGTTTTTTCAATAACGAAAATGGTGGAGAACTGCCAGCCCCTCGTTGTGAGCGATTTCCAATTCTTATTAGTCTAAAAAACTATGCTTCATGGATTGAAATGCAACCAGAAGATTCTAGTCGTTCTGTGATAACATATATCCTTTCTAGGATTGAGGGTAAAACGAACGCCAGTATTACCGTGAAGCAATTTAGAAGCTTATTATCTGGCTATTCATGGCTATTCCTTTTTGACGGGCTTGATGAAGTGCCTGGATCTTCCAACCGTGGAGAAGTATTAAGACAGATTCAATTATTCCTTGAGAAAGATCTAATAAGTGCACATTGTGACAGCTTGGTGATCTGTACTTCTCGTCCACAAGGATATGATGATGCTTTTGACTCACGGTTCTTTTCTCATTATGTTTTGTGCGATATGTCAGAAGCTTTGTGTAAGAGTTACATTAACAAGCTGCTTGTCAATATAGAAAACAATTCGGACTATCGTTCACAATATCAAAATATTCTCTTCAATGCACTGAATGATCCCATGGTGTCAAAACTTATGACTACGCCTTTGCACACGGCAATTGTTGTGTTACTTGTTATCATGGGAGGCACACCTCCAAAGCGGCGTTATGATTTGTTTTACGAGTATTGTGATGTCATTATTAGACGTGAGCTTCAAAAGCAAATGCTTCCACAAATAAATGATGAATATGAATGGATAAAAGAACTTCATGGGGAAATTGGTTTCTTGCTCCAAACTGAATCGGAACAATCAATAAATGCAGCAGCAGAATTACCTTCTAGTCGGTGCAAAGAGATCATTATGAAGTATCTTAACAATGAGGAACTAGAAGGAGATTTGAAGGCAACAACAGAGGAAATATACTACGCAATTACAAAACGTTTATCGTTCCTTTCGGAGATTATTGATTCTTCTAAATCCGAGAGTGTAGTGTTTCCGCTCCGGTCAATACAGGAGTATTATGCGGCTGAATGGTTGATCACTTTCGGAGACGAAAACGCGCTCACGAGAGCCCTTGAAATGATTTCAGTCAGTGCTTACTGGCGAAATGTATTCCTTTTTGTGGCTGGATATATTACGAAGCATAAGGAAAAAAGAAATCTGAATTCTTTCTTACTGCAAATCTGTTTAAGAAATTGTGGAGATGATAATCAGGTTGATCCCGATACAACGGAGGCAACTGAATTAAAAATATCGACGCCTGGCTCGAAACTCGCGTTAGACTTGCTGTGTGATAATTTGTTTAGTCTTCCAACTGTTCAGAAGAGATACTTAAGAATAGCAGCAATTCGACTGGACTGGAAAAAAAATAAGAAGCAGATTTCATATGAGTTTATGCAACTACCAGATAAACTTGTCGATAGCTTTATTCAGGAATATGTAATTCCTAAAGTTGAGAAAGAGAGAACAGTGGATAGTGTAGCTTTCTATTATCTCTGGCGGCAAGCAAATGGGGGACGTTACTCGGCAATTCAAGCGTTAAGCTGTTTTGCTCAAATTCTTGAATCCCCTTCTTATTCAAGTATTCAAAGCCTATTGTCTTTGGGGATTAATGGACTTCCAGATGTTATGATTTGTAAAATGGTTCACTGGATAACAGTTGATCACAGCTCGGAGTTTTGTTCACATTATTGGGGCGATGATAAGTATTGGGACATCATGGAAGCGTTTTTTCAGGGACATGTTGATAACGGTTTATCTCTTTCGATCCTAAGGCAGATGGTGTATCGACTGCTTATGGGAGAAATGAAAGCTATGGATAGGGAGAACTATGCCAGAATGGTTTTTCTCCAAAAGAGTCCAGTTTTAAAAGAGCTGTTTGGAGATGCCGAATTAAATCAGCCATTTACAATAGAAGCTATAGGCGATGCAGGGATAAGATTTAACTCCTTGTTTCGAAATATTCACGGATGCTCACTTAATAAACACACAGATTTGTTTCAACAGAACCAGTTATATGAATTGGTAGCTTTATCGGAGTTCCTGAAAACACCATCTTCGAATACACTGAATGCCTTGTTGAAAGAGTACGATTGCTTGCCGATTGGAAGCAAAGATGCTTTTTGCAGAATCGCAATGTCTTGTAATTGGGTTTTGGAAGAAGTATTTCGTAACAATTATAGAGGAAGCAACGAAAAAGCATCAGAGAAAGACTATGATAGAGCGTTTTTCGAGGAGTGTGAAAAAAAGGATTATGAAATCCAAAAGCTGGTTGCTGAGCATGATTGGAAAACAATTACCCGTAAAAGATATTGGGGCTTACTTGCTTGCCCATACAACATTATTATCTCAAAGGAATCGATTATTGAAGTATTGCAGATAGTAGATCATAAAACCCTGACACACGGCTTCATCTCCTTCTTATCAGCGGCCTCGAAGTCTTGGCAGATATTACCAGATGAAGTTGTTGATTTATGTTTGCCATTTCTCAGCGAACTTATCGCTTCAGGAAATGGGACAGAGTTAGCATTAAGAGTATTTGGTACAGCTCCTCTGAATAGGATACTCTTACAAACAAGTTTCCCGAGTTCAAGGCCCAATGCTTGGTATTTTTCAAATTCTGGCAACGATTCGAGTAAGCAATTGCTTGAGCGTATCCGTATGATCAGCAGCTTTGGTCAAGGTTATATGCAAGTATATGCGTTAGCCCCGAGCATTTTGAGCAGAATAGATTGTTCTTCTGTTCAAGATCTTCCATTAAATCGTCCGCTGGAACAATTTGAACAGGTAAAAGCAACAGAAAATGAATTGGCAGTATTCGGTTTTGTCTTAAGAGTGCTGTTTGACCCTATATCGGCGGAATTACAAGAAGCGATCAAGGATTCTCTTTCACAGTTTCTCGCTCTGGATGAATACGAATTGTACTTTGAAATACTAGCTGGAAACTTTAGTAAAGACGCAAAACTGTTAATTTATGGGCTGCTATCTCGGGGCTTGGAGAAAGAATCTCTATTTGAACTGCTTGGTACTTATGAAGACGCTATCCTCCGTGGGCTTGAAACTAGTCCTTTGGAGAAAGAAGAATGGTCTGAGTTGGCTAGGCGTGCACACAAATACATTAAATAGTATTCAGACTATTGAAGAAAGGTAGAGCTAAAGATGATAGAACATATGGATTGGCCAACGTTAGGTGATATTCACCTAGATGTCTCATACTCTGCGAATTCAGCCAGCCAAGTTGCAGCTCTTGAAGAAGAACGCGAAAGATTAGCTGAAAAGCAGGCGGAAGAGATAAGACGGGATAGACTAAGAAACGATAAAGCCGCATGCGCTATGGAACAAACGGCAGTTAACACGGCCGAAACGAATCAATATCTACAGGAGACAATAAAATATCAGAAAAAAGCAATTGGCAGTCTTGAAGAGCAATTGAACTATTTAAAGCAACTGAATGATGTAAATGAAAGACAGCTTCAGGTTCTAAGAAACATTTTTGCTTCGGGCGAGGATGGTGTAGCGGTAGAGAAAGAGTTAATCAAGATAATCCGCAGTCAGATTGATGAGACACATCCTTTGTGGGAGTATGTGAAAGATAAGGGCGGAGACCTGTTGGTGAATGGTGTTTCTGCGGGGTTGCCAATACTGTATTTATCTTTACGAACCTATTTGGCCTCCAAAGGCATTATGCTGCCATAATATCCATAGTTGTTCCGGTAAACTGCGCCTCATTGAGGCGCAGTTTACCGCATCTTATCATTACCGGGCTTCTTATTTGCACAAAAAGTATCTCTGCATCGTTGAAATCTTTTCGTATTGTATGGAGAAAGCCTATCAATTAATCACGTCGCACTATCAGTAGAAAGGATATGGTATAAATACACAACAATCAGTTGATAATCAGGCTGATGTTGTGTATAATTGGGCTGGGTGATAGGATGAACATGATTCTAAGCGCAGTTCAACAAGAGAAACAGCGAATTGACCGCATGCTGGAGAGCTACTTTCAAGAGAAAGAAAAACTCCCCAAAGGGTCTCTATCAGAAAAACGGGTCGGAAAGAGAACTTATTACTACTTGAAGTACCGGGATGGGAAAAAGGTCGTTTCTCAATATATCCCTGCAGAGATGGCAGGACAGATTCGAGAGCAAGTTGAGCATCGACGCCACATTGAAGCAATGATCCAGTCCTTATATGAGGAGCAGATGATTGCCCAGAGAATTTTGGAGGAATATATATGATTCTATATCATGGCAGTAATGTGATCGTGTCTCAGCCCAGATTGATCAAGCAGAATCGCTTCTTGGATTTTGGCTACGGTTTTTATACCACTACGAACAAAGCTCAAGCAATCAGCTTCGCAGATAAAGTGACGAGGCGTAGGGGAGAAGGGAAAAAAGAAGTCAGTATTTATGAGGTTGACGCAGAGAAAGCCTTCGCTGAAGGGAAACTCCTGCGATTTGATTCTCCTAATGAGGCGTGGCTGGATTTTGTATCAGATAATCGTTCAGGTAATTATGAAGGCGAAACCTTTGACTTCGTTTACGGCCCGGTTGCAAATGATGATGTCTATCGTACGTTCACACTGTATACTGCCGGACTTCTTACGAAAGCGCAGACATTGGAGGCGTTAAAAGTCAAGAAACTATATGATCAGCTCGTCTTTTCTAGCGAGAAAGCGTTGTCCTATTTGCGGTTCATTGGCAGCGTTCCTGAGGAGGAAATGTAATGGAAGACTTGAAATTTGAAGCCATTATGACGATCCTGGTCCCGCAAGTGATTCAGCTTGTTGTAGAAAATTATTCTGTGGATGAGATCACTGCATCTAAAGCGTTTTATGAATCTAAAGTCTATGCACTGCTGGAACAGGATGACACAAAGCTCTGGCATTTGAGCCCACGGTCCATCTTTAACATGTTTGATGAAGAACAGAAAACTGGCGCGTTTGAGATCCCGGAGGAGGTTTAAGTAATGAGTAAACAAGGAGACTTCTTGGTGTACTGCACTGAACAGTATAAGAATGCGAAAAAGCTGACCGGCAGACAAGTAGCTGAGCTGTTTAGTCAATACAGAGTTTGGGATTATATCTATTCTTGTTTCGAGGCGCTGCATACGACCGGAACAAACTATATTGTGGAGGACATTGACCTGTATATCAAGGCAAGACAACCTGCATAAACTTAATAATGTTTTGGGAGCGTTTAGCGCTCCCATTTTTAGTATTACGAAAACCACACATTAAGATAGGCGGGTCGTTATGCAAACAGGAGAGCCAGCAGGCTCATGATAAGTTCCCGCTACGTGAGATCGTGAAAAAGGAAAATCTACCAAACACAGAGGAAACGAATCATAATACTACTGGCTCGCTAAATGAGTTCAAATCGCCATTCTTGATTTAGCTTTGTTCGGAAAGGTATATACTTACTTTTGACTGAATGAGTTCTGCAACCTCATCGGGCGTTTTTTCTTTACTGAATAGGGCACCACTTTCTGCGTCAATAATCTTTTCGATGCTTTCATCATAGAGGGCTATGTTCGTCGTATGGGAAAGGAGAATAAAGAAACGATCAACGTTTTCATCAGTGAGTTTGACGGGATATTCATCGCTATTCTTTACGCGCTGTATTTTTTCTTCAAGAAGGGGCATATATATTGGAATACCATCTTCAAATGCGACAGGAATGCCTTCCGGACTATCGATCTGGGCATTTTTTATCATAAACTTTATAAATTCCCAGCAGTCTTTTTCATGCCCTGTATTATTGAATATTCCTAAAGGATTTGAATAATAAATATCTGTTCCACAACTTCCGTCAACAGTAGGCCATCCAATAGTACTCAATTTACATCCGGCTATTTTTTCTTCATTTGCCAATTTCCAAACGGTATTAACCCATGAGAGAGTAGTGATCATTTCGCCGTTTGCAACCGCTTCTGAACCTAGTGCAAAAATTGGATTATTAGGATCTACGGGGGTTTCACGAATAGAAGTACTAGCTCCTAGTATTTTTATGAAATCTGAATTGTTATAATCGCATTTTCCTTCATCCCAGTCTATTGCAGTTTGAGAATACCGTTGTGCTATCCTTCGCAGAAAAGAAGGTCCAGTGATGTTGTATATAGTATGAGTACCAGATTCGGCTGAATTGTCTACATTTATGTATTCTGAGAAAGTCCAACCAAATCGATCACCGAATCTTGTATATTTGCCCAGTAATGTTTCCAGATAAAAAGTATTGTCGATAAAATAAACGCTGTTTTCTGCCGCAAGAGCATTGCTAATTGCTAGATCATCTACTGTAAGCTCAGGATCCGTATTTAAAAAGTTGAAAAGGTCTATAAGCAAACCCTTACGTATATAGGGGTACGGCGATACATTAGAAAAACACACCATGTCAGGCAATTTCCCACTTACTATTTCTGCAGTTAGCCTTTTTCTTGCTGAGTCAAAATCAACGGAATAATTGTCCGTATATAGAAGCAAAAGTGTACCAATAGTAATAAGCCAAATTGTCCCGTTAATTATCTTTACATCTCTTTCAAGGCCTTCTAACGATAACCGCCAGATTATGTAATACAAAACTGGAAGAAAATAGGGTAGAAGAGATACCCTACCTCCATATAGTGTTAATAAAAAAGAACAACCAAACAGAGTTGGCTCAATCATTCCATAAACCCAAGGAATTATGATACGAATGCGTCTGCCCGTACAATAAATAGTATTTTCATTGGCGGCGCGGCATAAACTTGCCAATAATGCGCTTAAAACCAATGCTCTTGTGAGACACAGAGCAATTGTTGTCCATTTATACGATCCAAATAATAACCATACAAGAACTAAAAATACAAATGAGGAAATAAAAACAAATAGTACACTTCGCTTAAACTGCTCTTCTTTTGAAAATTCCACAGTGCATAAATACCACTGGGAAAACAGTAAAAATGAAATAAACGTGGAATAAAGAATAATCAAAATACCAAGACCGAATGAAGAAGGACTATGAGAATACCCATAGACAAAGTGGACAAATGCTGCGCCTATAAATGAAAAAACTCCAGAATAAAGCATAATCATAGTAAGTATTATTTTTTTTTCTCTTCTCGTGTCTGCCGTTATCATATCTTGCTCCTCTAAAAAGTTTTGCTTGACTCAAAATTGTCTTTTTAATACTCTGAAACTAAATAGTTTGAGTTAACCCAACCGGATGCTTTCTTCCCAGATGGCGTAGTAAAAAGTATGCACGAATAGCAATTCCGTCTGGCTATAATTGTAACTTCGTCTTTTTCATATGCATACAAACTCCTCAGATGAGAATGATCGCCAGAGGCATCCCCAAAGACATAAACGCTGTGTCCCTTATTCGATTTTACGTATTTTGTTTCATAAGAAGATAAATAATCGTTAAGGCCAGGATATACGATCTTATCCCCTATTTCGTCTAAGTCAGCTGCGCTTGGCGACTTGCTATTTAGAACGGGAGTAGTATTCTCCGAGGTTTCCCTTGATGCAGGAGTACCAGTCTCTGATGTTTCTTTTGATACCGACGCATCGCTATCAAATTGTAGGATCGAGTTTCCGGCACTAGCGGGAGCTTTTTGAACGTATTTATACATTGGTGTTCCAGCCATTAATAGGAGAAGTGAAATGAGAATAAAAACAATTCGTCGCTTAGGAAAAACAGAAGCAATTATTATACATAATAATGTCGCGAATAGAACGCATATAAGTACAAAAATAGATAATGTTCTGTTATCTTCGATGGCCTCAGCGATGACACCGACAGCAACAGTGAAAATGGATAAAGCTATACTAAGTGGATCAAGCCAGTTTTCGGTCTCACCTTGTTTGGCTTTTGTATGAGAGGAAATTGATACTTTAACTTGCTGCTTTTGAAGTATACTATCTGAGCTCAATATGGTATGTTCCCTTCGTTGATCTAATTGTATAATCAAAACCATCTTATATAAAACGTTTTTCGACAAGAAATCCAGACACATTATGAAACTTTTTTCAGGCTTCATACATGACTGGAGCTTTTGTGCGAGAGGAGAAACAACGAAAAGTTAAACTAAACAGTAATTACATTACAGAAATATAGTATGAAACCACCATGAAAGACGGTAAAATGGTATCAAGCGAGGTGGTGGTTTCTTGGATACGCACGAAAAACTGAGAGCGCTGTTGGCGGCGCGGGGCTGGACCGAGTATCGGCTGGCCAAAGAGTCTAAATTGTCGGAATCCACGATCTTGAATATCTTCAAGCGGAACGCCACGCCATCCATTCCAACGCTGGAAGCCATCTGCGGCGGATTGGGAATTACTATGTCGCAGTTCTTTGCGGATAACGAAATGGTTGAGCTCAGTCCGGAACTCAGGAAGCTCTTTGACGGATGGGCGTTCCTGACCGTACAGCAGAAGACTGCAGTCATGAATGTAATAGAAGCATTCAACGGAAATCATTGAGAATAATCTACAGAATGCGTTTCATCGAATGAGTGAAACGCTTCTTTTTATGTTATCAGCGCGAAATCTGTCGAAAACTGTTTCCAATTGACGGTATAACGCGTTATAATTTATTCGTCACTATCTGACTAAAGGGGAGTAGGACATGCTGATCTATCTGCAAATGATAGAGTCCGAAGAGGACAAATCAAAATTCATAGAGATATACAATCAATATAAATACCTGATGTTCTCTGTTGCCAACAGGATCCTGAAGAATGAGTATGACGCGGAGGACGCTGTGCATCAGGCATTTGTGTCGATCATCGATAACCTGAATAAGATTGGCGCAGTTGACTGTCCGGAAACAAGATCCTACGTCGTTATTATTACCGAGAACAAAGCAATAGACATCATACGGTCCAGGAAGCACTTGTCCGGGGAAGAGCTGAATGATGCGGTTCATGGAATCGATATTCCGCTCCCGGGTGATAATGGACTGGCGGATGCCATGGCAAAGCTGCCGGCGCGCTATCGTGAAGTGCTGTTGCTGCGTTTCGACAGCGGTTATAGTACTAAAGAGCTTGCCAAAATGATGGGGATGACCCATGGCAGCGTGCAGAAACTGATTTGGAGGGCAAAGGACGCGTTGAAGAAACAGCTTGAAAAAGACGGTGAAATGATATGAGTTCAGGCTATGCCTCCCAAGAACCTTTTTCCGATGAGGCACTGAGGACTGCTGCACGGGCGGTACGCGAATCCATGCTGCGTGCGCTCGAGGAAGAGGAAATAGAAGACCATTCCTTTTCAGCAGCTTTTCTGGAGAAAATGCGCAAGCTGGTCGCAATTGACCGGCAGAGGCTGCGTAGAAGGGCGGTGTGGCAACGCATTGCCGGAATAATCTTGGGGATCCTGATCGGATCCGGATTCTTCCTGGCGTTCAATGCGGAAGCCCGAGCCGATTTTATGAGCTGGGTGCGGAGCACCTATGAAAACAGCATCTTGTACGAATTCTTCCAGGGAACGAAGAAAGAGGAGGCAGTTTTACCAGAAATTGAGTTTACTTGGCTACCGGGAGAGTATGAGATACAGGAATTATATAATAACGGGCAAAGAGCGACTGTGTTGTTGAATGGTAAAGAACAGTTGTTAATGCTTAATTACTGGCTTGCTAATGATCTTGACCATGTTCAAGTATTTGCATCAACTTTTAAGCACGAATTGATAATGATTCACGATAAAGAAGCAGATATTTACTACGGATCTGAGGAAGACCCAGAGAATAGTATAGTCTGGGAGAATTCAGATGGGACTGTATTCTTCAATCTTACTTCAGAATTGTCAACAGATACTCTAGTAAAGATTGCTGAAGGAATAAAAGAAAAATAAAAAATGGTGTCCGTTTTTGTTAGGATGCATCGTTTTAATTATAAATATAGGAAAGGATGTGTTTTAATGAAACGCATTATTGCAGTAGCCTTAGCACTTATTATTGTCCTCTCTCTTACTCCAATTGCTAATGCAGCAGGTCCAAAGCGTATTACAGTTGCATCTGCGTCTTTATCATTTAGTGGAACAACAGCAATCTGTTCAGCCACTATTAGTAATCTGAATAAGTCGATTTCTGCGACAATGACTTTGTACCATAATGGATCAGCAATAGCTAGTTGGAGTGGAAGTGGAACTTCTGTTGTAAATCTTGATGGAAGCTGTTCTGTAACTAAAGGGCAAACATATACGCTTGTTGTAAGCGGTACAGTAGATGGTGATTCGTTTTCATCAGCTCCAGTAACGAAGACTTGCTGAGTAATCTAAGTATTTTTCTTTTTTAATCCTAATCAATGTACTAAACGATCAGAGCCGGACGCAAAAGCGCAGAGCCTGCATCCAACGAAAGTTGGGTGCAGGCTCTTTTTTTATTTCAGGTGCGTGACTGGCCCGGAGCGCAAAGCCTGGATTGCGGCTTTGCAGATAGGAATGATGGCTTCTATTTCAGCATCTGTACAGGTTGAGAACAGCATTTCGATCCTGGGCTGGGAACCGTATTCCGGCTGTTCCGGATAAAAGATGGAACGCGGATCGATATTCAGCGCACGGATGAGCGGATACAGCGTGGTCATCTGTGGGTTTGATTGGTAGTTTTCAATATTCAAAATGGTGCGCTGTGTCGTTTCAATCTGCTCTGCGAGCTGATCCTGGGTAAGACCTGCGGAGAGCCTGGCCTTTCGTATACAGTCACCGAGGGGCCGGGAAAAGTCTTTTTCGGTCATTATATTTCACCTCGTGTGTATTCTACATTACACAGAGCACGCGGCGAATCCACCGAAGTTCACAAGAAAACGAAATATATTTCACATAGAGGGGCAGCAACGTTGCCGATCTCCTCCGCCTCCAATCTGAGTTTTTCAAAAATTTAGATTGGAGGAACAATTGTGGGATATAACAAAGCCCGAGAAGAAAGAAAATGGCTGCAATGGAAAGCGGCCGAAGAAAAGAAAATGCGGGAGCTGGGCGTAGGGGAGGACATCATTGCCTCTTTACATACGTTCGACTGGGAAGTATTTAAGGCCGACAGAAGGTTCTATGAGCGGCAGGAGACCCTGGATGGAGCAGCGGAGCGCAGCTCAGAGCCGGTAGACCCATGGCCTCGCAGCCCAGAGGCATTGTTGGACGAGATTTCTGATCCGGCTCTATGGCGCTTTCTAAAAAAGACCGACAGAAAAACCTTGGAAATTCTCTGGATGAAAATGGAAGGATTTACCAGCGCTGAAATCTCCCGTTTTCTGGGCCTGAGTGAACAGGCAATCAACTTTCGAATGCACCATCTGAAAAAGAAAGCAAAAAAACTAAAGGGTTCTAATAATTGATAACTTTTCAACGGCTATAGGGTGAGGGGAGAAATCCTCTCACCCTTTCTGCTGTTTTCAGTGTGAAGCACCTTGAAAAAAGAACAGACATTCATCAAGTACGTTCCCATAGCTTTTGCGAGAGCATAAGCCGGAACAGCGGTAGTTTTGCGGATGCCAGAGGGGAGGTCAAAAGAGCTCTAGGCAGAAAACACTATGCTGTCAGCATCGGGTGGTCCCCGATGGGGCCATGACAGGCTATGGGGTCAAAGATACTCCTGTCCAGTCACAGTCCGAGCGTGAAGAAACCGTCGCAGGCAATGAGGGCAGTCGACAGAGATCCTGCCGAGGGAAAGTCCCGTGGAGCTGATTCACCGCCAGCCGCTTGATGATTTCCCTTTTCGTGGCCGGGGCGTCGAGGACAAGTAGGCCATCCAAAATACTAAACTCCGAGCATAGGGTATAGCAAGTCGATTTTTTTGTTGCAGCCTGCTGCCGGAGTATTACATAACCGGCGTTTTCGCCGGAAAGGAGGAAAAAGAATGGACGTACACAACTACGCCCGCGGTGAGATCTATTATGCGGATTTTGGGGACGGGGTAGGATCGGAGCAAAAGGGATGCCGCCCTGCGGTCATCGTCTCCAACGATATTGGGAATCGACACAGCTCTACGGTCATTATTGCGGCAATCACGACACGGCGGGCGAGCAAGGCACATTTACCTACCCATGTAAATGTTGGTGTTGAGACGGGTCTGGACTCCGCGTCAATCATTCTCCTGGAGCAGCTGCGGACAGTCAGCAAAGAGCGATTGTCATCTTATATTGGCGTTTTATCTGCTGCTCAACGAAAAGAAATGTGGCGCGCTCTGGCCATCAGTGTCGGGGAGAGCGATCCGAATCAGCAGGTGATTGTCATGTGCCTCTGTAAACGCTGCGCCGAAAACTTTCGTGATACCGGAGCTTACTATCTGCGCCGCCGTTACCCTAAGCAGAAGCTGGAGCTATGTATGTACTGTAATTACCGCATGGGCATTGACTATGATTTGATTCCGAAAGGCCGATGAGTATGGGATTTGGAGAGATTTACCGAACGATATTGCGCGAATACCCTGATGTTTTAACTGTCGGAGAGTTGAGCCGCGCACTTGGCATCAGCTCGAAGACCGGGTATCGGCTGATCCGGGAAGGGAAGATCGAATGCTTAAAGGTGGGCAGATCGTACCGAATACCGAAAGCCCATGTGTTGGCGTATTTGCGGGTATATAAGAAAGCCTGAGAGAATCACGGATTCCCCCAGGCTTTCTTGATAATCTGCGAATTGGATTTCGATAGCATCAGTTTATGACAATTAGAGCCTTAAGTCTTCTGGCATATGCTGAAAGAATGTGAGGCCAAATGAAGTCATTATCACATCTTTCTCTCCGGGTTTTGAACTGTTCAACAATCCGAGGGCTTCGCCTTTAACATTAAAAACAGCTTGACCGATTCGATGCGATTGGGATAAGAGCCCCAGTGAGATGAGACGATCCACTTGATACAATTCCTGGTCAGCTAAATTGATGCCGTTTTCTCGGGCTGCTATTGCAAGAATGGAATAGTCACTGCTAAACATACGGGAATTGGCTTCTGCAAGTTCACAAAACTTGTTCCAACTGACAGCTCCTTTGATGAAAGCACTGTAAAAGGATCCGAGTACCCTCGACTGCAGATCATCAACTTGCTTTCCCAGGATGATCATGACGCGGCTCAATTCTTTTTCCTGCTTTTCTGGATCTGCTTCCAGTTCCAATCTGTGTGCTTCGAGCGTTGCAGCATCGATAGACCCGTCATTAAATCCTCTCAGAAACTCAAAGGTCTGCTTTAGAAGGTTCCTTTCGTGAAGATTAATACCTATTTTGCAGACTGCGGAAACGGTACTGACAATCGGTATTTCTTTTAGGGCATCACTTTCGAGAATCATATCAATTCCTGTTTCAAGTAATTCACTTGCCGGATCGGACAGAGGGGAAAAAATAGAGTCTCTAAAAGAGGGGAGAAGATCATTCATACTTGATTCTCCTTCACATGAAATAGTTATGTCATGTATCTATTGTTTCTACAACAGGCACAGTAGGACTGGGTTCAGATTGCTTCACAATTAGAACCATCCGGATCAGAATACCGGTCTGATAAAGCAAAAATTCTAAGAGACGTTTATCCACAAGATCATTGTGCTTTGCGCATCGATCATTGATGTTCTTGTATGTGTTAATAAGCGGCTGATAAAGACCTGCGATATCACTGTCTACCCCGGCGGAGCTTAAGAATCGGCAGATTTCATTTTTGTTTCTTTCCAAGTTTTTATTGTTTCCGAGAAACTCTTGGAAAAACTGTTCCAATGCCTTTCGAAGATTGTCTGCAACATCACGGATGTATATGCCTTCTTCATATTGCCGGAGTGCAATCAGATACATCTTTTGCGTTTTGGGATACGCAGACAACCACATTAATGGCTCAGAAACAAGTGCGGCATCAAATTCCTCTGCTCCACTCGGGAAGACAAGAATGCTGTGCTTGGTTCCGGTGATGCTGTACTGAATCCCTAATTCATCCAAAAACGAGAGCAGCCGGTTTTGCATGAGAACAATCGCTTCCGGATCTTTAATGTAGGACCCTGCAACATTGAGAAAGACACAGTATTTGCTGATTATATGAGGAATAGAGGCATCCTGGGTAATGCTTAATCTTACGCTGGATAAACCGTATTTTTCTTGATAGGGCAATTCTCCTACTTTTAGGAAGTAGTTTTTAAATGACAAATCGACTTTCTCTGCTTGATGTTCTTTTGCATAAGTAGTAAGAAGTTTTCCGACATCATGAAAAAAGATGGTAATCTTATTGCGGAGCATATCTGCTTTTTGCTGATCGGAAAAGCCAATCCCTAATTTTTCCCTATATGTGGTATAGTTCATGTAATGTCACATCCAGATCTCAGTATTTCTTTCTATAATCCAGAAGCAAAATGGCTAAACATGGGGATAGGAAATAACGCATCGAGTGCTCTCTATAGTATAACGATGAGCATTCCTGAAAAGCGGACACTATGCTACGTGCATATAAACCAGTTTATATAATTATACCATCTCAATAACTGCAGAGCAATGAAAAGTGAAACGATCAGAGACACAAAGAAGGTATGCAGACAGCATGCTATTCGGGCTTCATATTTCGCACATTAGACAGAAGGGCGAAACATCGATATACTGATTTTGCCAACAGCAGAAGTCCAATTGATCTACATGAAGGAGGATTATTATGGTAGCAGGACATCTGCAAGAAAAGAACGGACTATATTACATCGTTCTAACTTATCCGGACGCATCTGGAAAACGGAAAAATAAATGGATCTCAACCAAGCTCCCGGTTAAAGGAAACAAGAAAAAGGCGGAAAAGCTGTTGATGGAGGTACGGAAAACATATGTTCCGGCAGAAAAACCGCTTGATACCGAAATTAAGTTTTCTGATTATATACTGCAATGGTTGGAGATCGTAAAGCCAACAATTGCGACTACGACCTATGCCTCCTATTCCTTTATCGTAAAAAGTGTGATTGTTCCTTATTTCAAGAAGACGGGTACTCCGCTTTGCGGGCTGAAAGCAATCGACATTCAGACCTTTTATCTCGAACAGCTCGAAAAAGTATCTGCAAGCACGGTTATTCATTATCACACGCTGCTGCATCGGGCGCTCAAATATGCGGTGAAAATTGAACTGATCGAAGTCAATCCCGCCGATAAGGTTGACCGTCCAAAAGCGAATCGATTTGTCGGTAGCTTTTACGACAGCGATGAGGTGCAGGAGCTCTTTAAAGCCGCAAAGGGGAGCAAGCTTGAAATCCCAATTTTCCTTGGGGCTTTTTACGGACTACGCAGGAGCGAAGCAATCGGTTTGAGGTGGGATGCCATCGACTTTCAGAACAACACGATCACCATTCGTCACACAGTCACATCCTGTTGTATAGATGGGAAAAAGATTCAAGAAGCGCGTGACACAACCAAAACGAAATCCAGTATGAGGACGTTGCCTTTAGTGCCAGTTTTCAAGGATTTGCTTTTAGAAAAAAAAAACAGCAGGCTGAATACCGGCGTGTTTGCGGTAGAAGCTATGATAAGAGGTATCTGGACTACATCTGCGTAGATGAGATGGGAACTCTAATCTCTCCCAACTACCTTACAGACACATTCCCCAAGCTGCTTGAAAAGAACGGGCTTAGGAGAATACGGTATCACGATTTACGACATAGCTGCGCGTCCCTGTTGCTTGCCAACGGGGTACCAATGAAGCAAATCCAGGAATGGCTTGGCCACAGCGACTTCTCTACGACGGCCAATGTCTACGCACATTTGGATTACAACTCAAAACTCTCCTCGGCAGACGCCATGGTAAACGGCTTACAGGGCGCACTCAGCGTGATCTCTTAAAGGGGAGTTCGAATTGACAAAAAAATACCCACTTCTCTCCTAAAAAACACCCGTTTTGGAGAGAACTCTGAAGCAAAAACCGGGCTGATTCTTGAAAATAAAAGAGTCCACAAACGAGAAAGCCCGCTTGTGGACTGGATTTTTGGCGGAGGGTGCAGGATTCGAACCCGCGTGGACATCACTGCCCTAATGGTTTTCAAGACCACCCCGTTATGACCGCTTCGGTAACCCTCCATGTCTTTTCAGCCGATTGGTTTTTGAAAAAAGTACCGTGGAAAAAGGAGAGAACTTTAGGAGAGAAGTCTCCCGAAATCTCTTTTCTATAATACCCGGAAGCCATTGAAAATACAAGGTTTTTCGGAGGACGGCTTCCAAAGTGGCGTTTCGTTTTCAAGACCGCCCCGTTATGACCGCTTCGGTAACCCTCCGGATGTGATTGCTGATGGATTATACACGAAACGAGGCCAAATTGCAAGAGGGACGGCGCTCTTCCCGCAGCGCATGTGATCGGTACCGTCTCGATGCTCGCAGCAGGAAAGGACGGACGGAGGAGAAAAGCGTCGAAGGATGAAGGGAAAATTCTGTCAGGGGACTGGTCAATCCACAAAAAATGTGTTAAATTTATAAATCAGGATAAGAAAGTGAGGCGATCTTTGTGGAAAAGAGACCGCAGGGAAGAGAAAAATATGTGACCCATAACAGCAAGGGCGTCAAGCGCCGCGGTTCCGGTCTGGGCACAGGTCCGGTCGGCGGTCAGGAGACGCGGCCCGGCTTCGGCTCCACCCAGCGCACCGGCAGCAGCGGCGGGAGAACGACCCGCTCCGGCGGCAGCGGCATGATCGGCATCATTGCCGCGCTGATCCTTCTGCTGGGCGGCGGCGGAGTGTTCGGCTCCAATGTGCTCGGCGGCGATACGGCCTCTCCCGCCTACACCGCGACGCCGGACACCGGCTCCTACACCAGCAATTACGGCGGCTCCTACGGCGACAGCTACGGCAGCGCCTA
>OCVV011294798.1_pt1 | contig 19870 bp, 23 predicted proteins | sample 1539721 | NCBI WGS metagenome assembly OCVV01 (sample SAMN02144230, study PRJEB22623) | gut metagenome | biome: sheep rumen | host: Ovis aries | place: New Zealand
TTAATTAAAATTATTAAAATAATAATTTCTAATCTATTTATTATATGTTAAACATATTATATAAATTTATTTTTTTAAAGAAAAAAAGAGATATTTAACAATAATTCAAATGAAAAAATAAAATAAGAAAAAAAATAAATGAAAACAAAAACATACAATTTAATAAGAAATTAAATCCAATAATAAAAATAAATTTAATCACTAGAAAGGGAAGAATATGTGGGACACCAGTAAAGATTATAGATTGAAAGTAGCTGAAAAAGCAATAGAACAGTTTATCAGAGTTGTAGAAGGTTCAAATTTAAGAGGATCATGGAATAAAAAACAAGTAAGATTGATTGCGAAAAATATGAATCCTGAAATTCAAACTATGTACTATTCTTATGTAACACCTCAAGAATTAGCTAAAACCCAACAAATGGAAAAATTATTATCTTCTGTGGATGAAATTATTGAAAATCTTGGAGGAGAAGATTACTCTAAGAAATTTTTATCAGAACTCAATAGAGAAGATAGAGAAAAACTAGAATTACCCTTATCAAAAATGAAATTCTTTTTCAACACTATAAGAGGTTTACCAGAAAGATTAATGTTGGGTGAAATAGATGATCCTGTTATAGGAGTAGATATTAAAGTTGGTGAACTAGTTAGTGTTAGCAAACACCCAAATACAGATACACTAATGGTATGTAATGTTAATTTAGGTAAACGTGCAATAACTGTCATTACTAATGATTTAACTGTTAAAGATAATGATAAAGTTGCAGTCGCTTTATTACCCCCAAGTGCATTTATGGGAATTAGTAGTGAAGGAATGTTTTTAGGAGCTGGAGAAGGAATATTAAAGGATGTTGAAGGAGAATTAGGTAGTCTCCCACAACATGTTGATGTTGCAGCTTTTAATGAAACCAGAAATTTAGTTGATCAGTTTTTAAAAGAATAATCATATTCTTAAACTTTTTTTATTTTATTATTTCACTTATTTTATCAATCCTACATTTTAAAGTATTCAACTCAGTATTATTTATTTCAGTCGTGAAATTTTCCAGATAATCTTTATAGAGAGAAACAGCCGAAATTACCACCATAAGAATACAAGCCATTAATAAAATTAATTCTGTAGATACCTGTCCTGAATTATCATAAAACATTTTAAACACCTAAAACTCCTTTAAAAATATATTGAGATAAATAATAAACAATAATAGAAAATGGTACTATAATCACTATGAATTTAAAACCTTTCTTAATATTAGAATGAAGAACTATACCTATCAATAGAGAAACCAATACTGATTGAATAAGAACATAGCCCATACTGGCTAATGGTATAACATATTCTAAAGGATTACTTCTACCAATTTGACCAAGATATTCAGAATATAATCTTATCATACCTAAAGCAAATGGTGTGGCAATGCAAGATGAAATTAATAAAAACATCACAGACATCATTACACTAGCTTTTCTTTCTTTTTTCAACATTAATGTATCATTCAAATCATTAGAAATTACATCGAGTATATCTGACACATTTCCTCCCGTTTCATTGCTATGAATAATTATTTGAAAAGTATGTTTCAAGTTTTCAGAATTATTCCTCTTTGCCATATCCATCAATGATTCACTGAAAGGTTTTCCAAAACTGGTTTCTAGTAGTGCTCGTTTAATTTCATCATTCAAAGAATTATGTACCGTTTTAGAAAGTTCATTAAATGCTGATTCTATACCATAACCAACTTTTATCAAAGCAGATATCTGTCTTATATAATCAGGCAAATCTAATTCAATTTTTTCCAAACGCTTTTCATTTTTATAATAAATATATATAAAAATTACAACAGGTATAACCAAAACAAATACAATCGAAAATAACAAATTAATACTTAAAAATAATGAAATAACCAATGAAAATAGAAAAATTATGATTATAACAAAGCTTATAATCGATAAAAAATCTTCGGCTTTCAATAAAATACCTGCATTAATTAATTGTAGCTGTATTTCAGAAAGAGTTTGACTTCCAAGAATATTAATTATATGAGTTTTTATAATATTAAGAATTTTATTAAACATAATATAGTTATTATGATAATTATTTAAAAAAAGAAGTATTTATATTTATCATAAATGAAAAAAAATAAAGGAAGATTATAATGTAAAATCCAATTTTTTATCTAGAGTTGTTAATACTTTGCTGTTTTTCTTTACAAGAACATCATCTTCAATACGTACACCAAATTCTCCAGGAATATAAATACCAGGTTCAGCTGTGATTACCATATTTTCTTCCAATACTCCTTCAGCTCTGTTTGAGATTACAGGATCTTCATGAATATCTAAACCAAAACCATGTCCAGTACTGTGAATAAAATATTCACCATAACCATATTCAGAAATCACATCACGTGCAGCGTTATCAACATCAGCATATGAAACTCCCGGAGCAATAGATTTTATAGCAGCTTTTTGAGCTTCCAAAACAATTTCCCAAATTTCTTGTTGACGTTCGGTATCTATGAAAGTTCTTGTTATATCAGAACAATAATAATCATATTTAGCTCCCCAATCAACAACAATAGGCGTTTCAACACGATTCATAGAAGTTTCTGAATGTGGAGAACTTGAACGTTTACCTGAAGCTACTATAGTATCAAAAGCTGGTTTGATAGACCCATTAATTGTCATATCAAATTCTAATGAAGCTGCCGCATACTTTTCAGTACCGGAAAAATCAATTTCTTTAATAGCATTTTCAGCAATTCCAATAGAATTTTTAATATTGGTTATCTCTTCCTTAGTTTTGGTTTTTCTTTTATCTGTTAAAACACTTGATATATTAACGGATGAAATATCATCAGAGAGATATTTAACTAAGTCAAATTCCAAAGAACCTTCCACAGCAATATTACCTTTTAATAAATCCTTAACCTCAGATAGTTTGACAACATCTCTAGTTTCTATAGAAGATTTTTCTTCAGCAGATTCCTTATCAATACTGTTAACATATAAAATAGGTTCATCCTGAATAATTAAATATGCAAAACTTGAAGGATAAAAACCAGAAACATATTTGATATTTTCAGGAGAATAAACAAACATTGAATCTATGTTTTCATTTTTTAATTGTGTAATTATTTCATCATTCTTCATTACAATTCGTTCCTTTAATTAAGATATTAATATATTTAAAATATTAATTTAAATAGTTTATAACAAAACATATGATAACCAAATTACAAAAATAAATACATTATAATAAAATTTTTGAAGTAAGATAAAATGTTAAATGAATCGCCTGTTAATTATAAAAAATCTACTCATAGAACGATGAGTCCAGAAGAAACTCTTGAAAAAATTTCTAAAATTACACAAGATATTGGGTTAACAAGAACATCCAACATCACACATTTAGATAGAATTAAAATACCAGTTTATACTTCAGTTCGTCCATTAGCTGAAGAAGGAGCTGTGAGTGTTTATGCAGGTAAAGGTCCTACTGAGATTCATGCAAAGGTATCTTCAATAATGGAAGCTATAGAAAGATATTCTGCAGAAAAACAAGAAGATGACAATACAATAGTGAAAAAATTTGATGAAAAAGATTGTTTAAATCCAGAAAATCTTATTTTACCAAGAAATAGTTTCAATAATGATGAACTTGAATGGAGTGAAGGTTTTTCAGTGGTTACAGGTGAAAAAATATATGTACCTTCAAATGCTGTTTTCCATCCATATAACAATGAAAGTACAAAACACATTTTTTTATCAAATACTAATGGTTTAGCATCAGGAAATACATTGGAAGAAGCAATATTTCATGGTATGATGGAAGTTGTTGAAAGAGATTCATGGAGTTTATTTGAAGCATTTAAAGAGAATAAACGAGAAGTTAACTGTGACAATTCTACTAATGAGTATATTCAAAGTTTATTTGACAAATTCAACGAAGCCAATGTTTCTATAAAATTAATAGACTTAACTAGTGATAATAACATTCCAACCATAGGTGCGGTTTCTGAAGATTTATCATTAAAAGATCCTGCTTTATTAACATTAGGTATAGGAACCCATTTAAATCCCGAAATTGCAGCCATTAGATCCATAACAGAAGTTGCTCAAAGTCGAGCTACTCAAATACATGGTACTCGTGAAGATACCACTAGAGCAAATTTACTTAGAGAAACTGGTTATGAAAGAATGAAAAGAATAAACAAACACTGGTTTAGAGAATCTGATGAAAAAATTGATTTAAATGATATGAAAGACTTTTCACAAAATACTTTTAAAGACAATATTGGACAAAGTATGAAGATGTTAGAAAAGTCAGGAATTAAAGATGCATATTATGTTAATTTAACCAGAAATATTAATATTCCCGTTGTTAGAAGCATTATTCCCGGAATGGAAGTATATAGTGTAGATCAATCACGAGTAGGAAAAAGGTTGATTCCAAACAAATACTTAATTGATTAAGTTATAGGAGAATAAATAGATGAAACAAGCTATTGTAATGAGAACTGATTTAAAAATGGGTAAAGGAAAAATTGCTGCACAAGCTTGTCATGCATGTCTTGAAAGTTATAAACGAGCTAATAAACGAAAAATCAGAGACTGGGAATTATTTGGACAGAAAAAAGTTGTTTTAAAAGTTTCATCTGAAGAAGAATTAATGGAACTATATTTCATTATTAAAGAAACTGATTTACCTTGTGCTCTGATTACTGATGCCGGCCATACACAAATTGAACCAAAAACAAGAACTTGTTTATGTGTAGGACCCGGCCCTGATGAAGAAATAGATAAATTAACAGGTCATTTAAAGTTATTATAGGTTGTTGTTATGGTAACTGTAGTAAAAATAGGGGGCAGTTTATTTCCCGAATACACAAAAGAATTATGTGAACAATTAACAAAAAGTAAAGAAAAAATTATTTTAGTTAACGGTGGAGGTTCACTTGCAAATAATATAAGAAAATTCAATGAAAAATACAATTTTTCTGATTCTGTTAACCATTGGAATGCAATTGAATGCATGGACATAATTGGAAAATTTATTGCAGATCAAAATAAGGATATAATTCCAGTTACTAATTTAAATGAAATTGAAAAAGTTCATAAAGATAATAAAACACCTTTATTATTAACATATGAACTAATGAAGAAAGAAAATCCTTTAAAACACAGTTGGGATGTTACCAGTGATTCAATTGCCTGTTGGATAGCAAATAAAATAAATGCCAAACTATTAATATTAACAAATGTAGATGGTATATATAGAGGTAACATTTCTTCAAATAATAAAAAACTAATTAAAAACATAAATGCAAAAAATCTATTATTTTTTAAAGAAACTTGTGTTGATAAATGTTTACCAAATTTACTAATTAAATATCATTTAGACTGTTTTATTATTAATGGCAAATACCCTGACAGGGTTATGGCTCATTTAAACAGTGATAATAATATTAACAATTTTTATACATATATAGGAGGAGAATAATATGGCTGAAAAAATGACTTGTACATCATGCAAACAAGAAATTTCACCAATAGATGAATACGTGAAATTCCATTGTCCAGAATGTGATGCAGAAATATACAGATGTCCAAAATGCAGAACTTTCGGACACGAATACACTTGTGAATGTGGTTTCAAAGGACCATAAATATTTTTTATTAAGAAAACATAGGAGACTTGATTATGGGAGAAGTTGCAGTAACATTAAAAGTTATGCCTGAAAGTCCTGAAGTAGACTTAGAAGCATTAAAAGAATCAATTAAAAATGTTGTTGATGAAAAAGAATTCGAAAGAATTGAAGAAGAACCTATTGGTTTTGGATTAGTTGCATTGATTGTAACTGTCGTTGTAGACGATGGTGAAGGTGGAAGTGAAGCTGCTGAACAAGCAATAGCAGATTTAGATGATGTAGCAACAGTTGAAGTTACTCACATGACCAGATTAATGTAAATATACAAAAATATTTACACAACATTTCTTTTTTTTATATGTTATATTTTTAAATTAATAATTCAGGAAAAAAATTTTTAATAAAATATATGTATTACTTTTTATATAATTTTTATTAATAATTATTATGATTGATATTTTAATTGCAATTTTTTTAGGAATAATATGCGGAGTAATTTCAGGTATTACACCAGGATTACACGTAAATACCATTGGAATTATCGTATTCTCAATATCAGATGAAATTTTAAAACACTCAAATTCAATAACATTATGCACATTTTTAGTAAGTATCTCAATTTGCCATGCTATGATAGAATTTATCCCTTCCCTGTTATTGGGAATACCTGAAGAGGATACTATTTTAACAATTCAACCAGGACATAGACTATTATTCAAAGGTAAAGGAAAACAAGCAATAAGACTAATTAGTTTAGGAGGTTATTTTTCAATAATTACCTTAATTGCAATAATGCCCATCTTAATGTTAATATTACCAATAATCTATGGATTACTAAAAGAATATATTGCATATCTTCTAATCATCAGTGTAATCTATTTAACATTCTATTATAATAAAAAAGATAAAAGGTTAAAAACATTTTTATTATTTTTATCAACAGGTGTTTTAGGGATAACTGTATTGAATAGTAATGTAGGGAATAATCTTGCTTTATTAAGTATGCTCTCCGGATTATTCAGTACCAGCAACTTAATATATAATATCAATAACAAATCCAAAATTCCCCCACAGGATAATGATAAAACTATTGTTATAAATAAAGAATTTAAAAAATCTACAATAGCAGGGAGTATTTCCGGTTGTATACTTGGATTATTACCCGGTTTGGGTCCTGCCCAAGGTACAGTCATTGCACAGATGTTAACTTTTAATAAAAATATTAGTCCAAAAGAGTTTTTAGTAACTAATAGTGGAGTAAATATTTCTGACACTCTATTTTCATTGATATCAATTTATTTAATAAATAATCCTCGAAGTGCAATAAGTGTTTATATCTCAAATATCTTACCCAACATAACTTTAAATGAGATTATATTTTTTATATTTGTTAGTTTAGTCAGCGTGTCATTATCCAGCATAATTTCAATAAAAATAGGAGATCTGATGACAGATAATTTAATTAACATTAAATATAAAAAGTTAAATTTAATTATAATTATCATTATTACATCTATTATAATTCTGTTTAGTCTTTCAACAGGAGGATGTTTATATTATATTATGATTTGTTACATTACCAGCATTTCTTTAGGATTAATTGCTAACTCATTAGATTTGAATAAAAGCAGTTTGATGGGAGTTTTAATAATTCCATCAATTATAACTTATTTAGGAGTAATGTGATTATATTATCACAACCTCATCACACATTTGCTTCAATACATCATAGTACTCGGTTGTATCAACATTAGGAAATGCATCGATTATGCCTATATCAAATGTATAATCCAAAATTTCGGATAAATCAAATATATTTTCATTATAAATTTCATATTTATAGTCATCAATTAAATTAACTTCCAAATTTGTTTTAAGACTATTAACTGCTTCTTCATATATATCATTAAAAACTACTTTTTTAGCATTTTTCATTAAGGCATAAATTCCCAAAGTTCCTGGACCGCACATAGCATCCAGTATAACAGGACTATTATACTTATCCAATATGGAGGATAAATATTTAATTTTAGGAGATTCTTCCTTTGGATATTCTATGTGCAACTTTGATTGTTTTTTATAAATTAAAATTGGTCCAAAATCCGTATTTTGGATATCACAACGTATATCACAACCACATAAAAGATCATAATTTACACTGCTTTCATTTTCATTAAGTTTACCTATTGTAATATCAGTATCTCCACAAATTATTGCTTTTATTTCAGGTACTTCTTCAATAATTTTATCAGCAGTAATTTCATCACAAAACTTTGTTATAATAACCAAAGATTTTTCAGATAAATATGGAGAATAAGTGAGATTTATAGCAGGAGTAATTAATGGAACTCCTACATTTCTTATAGATGATGAATCAGATATCTGTTTTTGAGAAATCATAATTTTTAAAACATGAGCCATAACATAATCAATGTGTCTTTTACCACAAGAAGAACAAAGACCATAATTTACATCTATTTTAGACAATTTTATTTGTCTTTTTAGAGGAATTGATTTTTTAAGTTTCTTATTGGAACATGAAGAACATCCTTTATACAAAGATTGAATATTATCCAGAACAGAATTTTTATCTTTAATACAATTAGAATCACAATAACATTTCATAAATTAATATTTGAATATTAAAATAATTATTTTTAAATTATGTAATACTTTTATAATATTAAATTAATACTTATTATTGAAATAAACATTATGTACGACAAAAACGATTTACCATTATATAAAAGTAAAAACGAAGAAAAACTATCAGAAAATGAAGAAAAAAAATATAAAGAGATAAAAGAACAACTGATACGTAAAAAAGTAAATGATACTAATATAACTGTCAATAATAATGAAATTAATGAAATATTAATAAAAGAATCAATAAAATCAGAAAAAATAATCAATAAATTAAAAAAAGATTTAGAAGGTTATGGAAAAATAGATTTTCTATTAAAAGATGATGAACTAGAAGAAATAATGATAATTGGAGAAAATAAACCAGTATTTATATACCACAGAACAAAAGGAATGATGAAAACAGAAATAAAATTAACTGAAATCGAAATTAAACAAATTATTAACAAAATAGCAAATTTTGTACAAAGAAAAATAGATAAAGAAACACCAATACTCGATGCAAGATTACCTAATGGAAGTAGAGTAAATGCTACAATTCCACCCATTACAGCTGATGGATCAACAATCACAATAAGAAAATTTAAAAAAGACCAACTAAACATATTGGACTTAATTAAATCAAATACAATAAGTGCCCATTTAGCTGCATTTTTATGGATAACTATTGATGGATTAAATGTAAGACCATCAAATATAATTATCTCAGGAGGAACCGGTTCTGGTAAAACTACAACATTAAACACATTGAGTTCATTTATTCCAACAAATGAGAGAATAATCACCATAGAAGATACTCTTGAACTTCAGATACCCCAAGAACATATCATTAGAACCGAAACCAGACCACCGAATATTGAAGGAAAAGGAGAAATTGATATGGATACACTATTGAAAAATTCTTTGAGACAAAGACCGGATAGAATTATCATAGGAGAAGTAAGATCAAAAGAAGCAATAACATTATTTGGAGCATTAAATACAGGTCACTCAGGAATGGGAACATTACATGCAAATTCTACACAGGACACTATAACAAGACTAATTAATCCACCAATGAATGTTCCCTCAGTAATGATTAATTCCATAGATTTCATCATAATGCAAAATAGAATTCATCACCCTGAAAAAGGAATTATAAGAAGAATAACAGAAGTAGCTGAAGTAGTAGGTATGGAAATGAACAAAGTTCAGTTAAATAAAATATACCAGTATAATTACTCAACAGACCAATTAGAATATACTGCAATTAGTTCAAAAGCTTTAAATGAAATATCTTCTATGAAAGGAGTACCAATTCAAGATATTAAAAATGAAATTAAAAAAAGAGAAAAATACCTAATTGAAAACTCTAAAAAAGAACACCATAACACCTTGGAAACAAAAACAATAATAAATAATTATTATCATAATAATTAAAAGACAATAAAGATATGTTTAAAAAAATATTTATAAAAATAGGTTCAAAAAGCATTGAAAACTATAAAAAACTCACGTCTAATAAACATAAAGACGAAGAAATTGAAAATAAAACTTTTGAAGAACTTATTAAACAAAACAAAAATAATGAAAAAAGGAAAAATAAAAATATTCCCATAATTTTAGTTTTGATCACAATAATCATTTTAAATATAAATAACCTAGAATTCGGACTAAAAATATCAGTCATATTAATCAGTTACATATTATTAAAAAGAAACCTACCTAAATTAAAAAAGGAAAAACGGAAAAAAGAAATTATGAAAGAATTCCCATATGCACTAAGACAGATATCTACCCAATTAAGAGCAGGAATAGGTTTATATGATTCCATGAAGAGCATTGCAGATAGTAATTACGGTGCATTATCCGAAGAATTTCAAATTACTTTAAATGAAATTCAATACGGTTCAAATTATGTTAATTCTTTTGAAAACTTTTCTAAACGAAATAATATATACAGCATAGAAAAATTTGTTAGTCAAATAATTAGAACATTAAATAATGGAGGTAACCTTGCAGATACTCTTAATTCCTTAGCTGATGAAAATTCATATAATATGAAAATAAAATACAAAGAATACTCTGAAAAACTTAATGCCATAATGTTATTATATATGTTCATAGCTGTTTTATTCCCAGTAATATTATTTATAATGATAATTGCAGCTACTACTGTAATGGGTTCAATAATTAAACCAGAATTATTACTAATATTATACTTGTTCTTTTTTCCACTAATTATTGTATTTATGATAATTTTAATTAAAAGATTAGAACCTACTATCAATTAAATATATTTATTAAATGAAAAATTAAAAAATTATAGTATAAACTAATGAAGGAAGAAAATTGTCAAAAAAAGAAGAAGATTACATTAAAAAGTTTAATGAGACTCGAAAAATCATAAGTCAATTCTTGGTTATTGAGAAAAAAATTAAACATTCCAAAAATAATAAGGTATTCTTAGAATTACTTTTACAAGATAAAACTGGACAAATAATGGGTAGAATGTTTAATAAAAAAGCAGGTAACATATTCGAAAAAGTTGAAGAAGGTAAAGTTCACAATATTGTTGGAACTGTTCAAGAATTTCCACACGGTTCAAAAAAATTTAATGTACTGATAGATAGAATTATTGTAGCCAACAATTATGATGAAGAGGATTTTCTTCTTCAAATTGAAAACCAGGAAAATCATATAGAATATTTAATACAAACCATAAATGAAATAGAAGATAAAGAGCTTAAATCTGTTTTAACTTCAATTTTCAATGATGATGAACTATTTGAAAAATTTATTACTGCACCCGCTGCAAAAAAATATCATCATAATTATAAAGGAGGTTTACTAGTTCATACAAATGAAGTTGTAGAAATTTGTAAGACCATTTCAACGATATATGAAACGATTAATAGAGATTTATTGTTAACTGGTGCAATTTTACATGATATTGGTAAAATCGAAACTTACGAATATAAAACAGAGCTCATTGAAATGAATGATAAAGGAATATATTTAGATCATATATTCATTGGTGCATGTATGTTAAAAGAAAAAATGAATTATTTAAACATTTCTGAAAAGACGAAAATTGACTTAATTCACATTATTTTAAGCCATCATGGCGATGTTGAATTGGGCTGGGGTTCTGCAGTAAATCCAAGAACTCCTGAAGCTATTGCTTTACATCATGCAGATGATATGAGTGCAAAAATTTCAAAAACATTAGATTTTTAACTAAAAAATGATACATTAAATTTATTATGTAATAACTAAAAATATTTAATTAATTATGTAAATATTATTTAGATATTTATAAATTTATAACTTATGAGTAACATCAAAAAAATTAAAAGGTGCAAAAATGGAAAAAATAAAAATTGCAGTTGTTGGAATTGGAAACTGTGCTAGTTCATTAATCCAAGGATTATATTATTATGCAGATAAAAATGAAGAAGATGTAGATGGATTAATGCACTGGTCTATCGAAGGATACAAACCTTCTGACATTGAAGTAGTAGCAGCAATAGATATCGATAAGAGAAAAGTTGGAAAAGATGTAAGTGAAGCAATATACGCAAAACCAAATTGTACTACCATTTTTTACCCAGATATGAAAGAAATGGGTGTTAAAGTATCTATGGGACAAGTACTTGACGGTGTTGCACCACACATGAGCAATTATAAAGATGATTCTACTTTTGTTGTTTCTGATGAAGCTGAAAAAAGTAAAGAAGAAATTGTAGAATTATTAAAAGAAAGTGGAGCAGAAATATTAGTTAATTATTTACCTGTAGGTTCAGAAAAAGCTGGAAAATTCTATGCTGACTGTGCTTTAGATGCAGGCATAGCTTTTGTTAACTGTGTTCCTATTTTCATTGTAAGTGATCCAGAATATGAATCCAAATTTAAAGAAGCTGGATTGCCTTGTGTTGGTGACGATATTAAAGCACAAATTGGAGCAACAATAACTCACAGAACTTTAGCAAGTTTATTTAAGGACAGAGGCGTTAGATTAGATAGAACTTATCAATTAAACACTGGAGGTAATACAGACTTCCTAAATATGCTTAACAGAGACAGATTAGCTTCCAAAAGAGAATCCAAAACTGAAGCTGTTCAATCAGTTTTAGCACACAGATTAGATGATGATGATATTCACATCGGACCAAGTGACTATGTTGCATGGCAAAAAGATAATAAACTATGTTTCTTACGTATGGAAGGTAGGACATTTGGTGATGTTCCAATGAACATAGAATTAAGGTTAAGTGTAGAAGACAGTCCTAACAGTGCAGGTTGTGTAATTGATGCAATAAGATGTTGTAAATTAGCATTAAACAGAGGAATAAGTGGTGCCCTTACTTCAATATCTTCATACACTATGAAACACCCACCAATTCAATATCCTGATGATATTGCTCATGATAAAGTTGATGAATTTATAGAAGGAAAATTAGAAAGATAATTTAATTTTATTCTTTCTATAATTTTTTTATTAATAAAAATAGCTTTTTTTGACAATTTTTAAAAAAAAAGTAAATAATTTTATTTATTTTTTATAACCTCCTTAAACTCATTATTCGGAATAATTTGCATTTTACTATCCTCATAGGTAATATCTAATTCTTTTGCATCCATCACATAATGTAAACATATTGCTAATGCAGCCACTTCTGAATGAGGTTGATTTGTTACACTTAAATTCCAATCTGCTAATTCATATACTTCTGTTGGAACTCTTGAACCACCAACAATTATCAGTTTGTCTTTACCATTATCTCTAATTTTAGGAATTACATCTTCAACATGTTTTCCATACATTGTTAAATGAATTATTTCAAAACCGTTTCTTTTATGTTCTTTAATTACCGGCAAATATTTTTCGTTATATTCTACTTGGAAATTTCCACCCCAATTTTCAACAACTCTTTCTACAGATTCAATAATATGTTTATCCCTTTCTCCACTTAAAATAACTTTATCTGCCCCAAAAGCTCTGGCAGTTAAACATACATGCGTTGTTATTCTTGTATCTCTTCCAAGTCTATGATCTAATCGTAATACAGTTATCATATTTTCTCTTCCTTTATACTAAAAAATTTAAAGCAATAATTAAAACAATTAAGGAAACTATCCTAGCAATTTCATTTGAAGCTCCCATAATATCACCAGTTACACATCCAAATTTATTATCTGCCATGTGTGCAAGGTACAATCCTGTACAGACTGATGAAATAATTGCACATACTCCTGGTGCTCCAAGTATTAAGTATCCTATTAATGAATTTATTATTACTAATATTAATAAAATTTTAGAATTAATACCTGATTTAATTAAACGACCAATTCCCCTTGAATCATCATTACCAATTACCATAGATGTAATCATGCTGAATTTGGAAGCAAATTCCATTAACAACACTGTTTGAATTAAATATTGTGATGGAATTGATGTTAATGCTGCTAAAGTTAAGCTAGCAACTATGAAAAATGTTGCAATACCACCAGTACCTACTGAAGAATCACGCATGACAGATAATCTTTTTTCACAGTCCCCATGAACCATTAATCCATCACCCATATCCATTACACCATCAACATGATTGAACCCAGTAAACCAAATTATAAACCCATATACTAATACTGCTGTTAAGAATGCGCTAAATCCTAGTAAAAAGTTAGAAATATATGCTAAAACTGCACCTAATGCCCCTATTAATAAACCAACATAAGGCCATATTACAACACTACTAGCCATTTCTTCAATTGTAACCATACGATTTACTGGAATTCTAGTTGAAAAAGAAATGATTCCCAATAAACCATTTATTGAAGGTTTAACAATAGTTTTTTCGTTTTCTTTGTTTTGAAGATCCATAATATCACCATTATCCTTATTTAAAATAACCCAAATTATTAAAAGATTTTGTCAAAGCTTCACCAACCAATTCTTTTACTTCATAAAATAAAGAAATATCAAAAGAAATTATTTTTTCTGATTTGCCCTTACATACAACATAGACCATATTATAATAATTACCTAATTTATTAGATAAATCATCTTTGTTAACTGCTTTTACTTGCCATGAAATAGTAGATATCGTTTCTATTGCAATTTTATAAATATTTAATAGAGTTATATTATCTAATTCAACATCCAGAAAAATAGTTAAATTAGTAAAAAATTTTTTTTCAAAATATTCTACAGTACTAATTACACTAATACCATGATTTTCAACCAAAATACGTTCAAGATTTGGTTTATTATAATAATGATTATCAAATTCGGTAATATATTGAAAATCGAAATGGTCTCTGTTTGCTAAAACATATATCGGATTTTTACTTTGAAATACAATACCATTACCTCTTTTAGAAATAGTGATACCTTCTATATCAACATCCAAACCATAACCTCCATTATGAAATGATATGTATTTTGTAAAAATTTAAAAATAATTAAAATTTAGAAAATTAAATAAATTAAAATTGATTTTTAATAGATTTTACGCTTATTTTACCCTAAACATATTATATTTAAAGAATTTTATATAATTGTCTCTTAAATTTGTCTTTAAATAACATGAAAAAATTTTAAAAAAAATAAAAACATATATTAACATAATAATTTTTAAAGAAGAAGATAATATGGTAGTACTCATAGATCCACAGGTATCAGGATTAGCAGGAAATATGTTCATAGGAGCATTTGTTGATTTAGGAGCAGATAAAAATAAAATTAAAAAGGTTATCTTAAATTATGCTCAAGAATTTGGTGATATAAATATAAATATTGAAAAAAAAGCAAAATCAGGAGTAATGACAACTTATGCAAATATTGAAACCCAAGATAACTCTGCAAGACATTTTCCAGAAATTATTAATAAATTAGAAAGTATTACAAATGAAAAATATTCAGAAGATGAAACTGTTATTAAAAGTATTGAATTAGCAAAAAAAATATTTAAAACATTAGCAGAAGCCGAATCAAAAGTTCATGGTAAAAGTTTAGAAGAACTTCATTTTCATGAAGTAGGTTGTGCAGACGCTGTTGCAGATATAGTAGGGTCTTCTTATGCGTATCATTTATTAAACTTTGATAAAGAAAAGATTATTTCCTTACCGGTAGCTACAGGAAATGGATGTGTAAATACACAACATGGAATACTACCAGTTCCAGCACCTGCAGTTATTAACATTTTAGAAAATGTTCCAACAATTGGAGGTGAAGAAAATACTGAATTAGCAACCCCAACAGGATGTGCAATTCTAGTAAATATTACCGATGAATTCACCACCTCAAGTCCTTTATTAAAAAATAAAGTTATAGGTTACGGCTCCGGAAAAAAAGATTTAAAAACTTTAAATGCTTTAAGAATAATAAGATCAGATGAAACTTCTGATGAAAATATCATTTCAGTACTTGAAACAAATATTGATACTTTAAGTGGTGAAATTCTTGGAAATTTATACGATAAACTATTAAATGAAGGTGCAAGGGACATTTGTATTACTCCTACTATGATGAAAAAAAATCGTCCGGGACATATTGTTAAGGTAATCTGTAAAAAAGACAAAGAAGATCATTTAGTAAACATACTTATGGAAGAAACTGGAACTCTTGGAGTAAGAATATTACCACACATACATAGAGGTGTAGCAACTAGACAGAATATTATACATTCTATTGATATACATGGAAATACTGAACAAATACGTTTTAAAATAGGAGAACTTGATGGTAAAATAATTAAATCCACTGCAGAATATGATGATTTAAAAGAAATTGCTCTTAAAACAGGAATCCCTATTAAAGATTTAAAAGAATATGTTGAAGCAGATTACAAACGAAAATTAAGTTGTGATTTTAATGAGTAAACCTAAAGGAATAAGTGTTTTATCAGGTGGATTGGATTGTACTGTAGCAACAAGTATATATGCCAAAGATTATGATTTAACAGCAATAACATTTAATTATGGTCAACAAAGTTTAGAACAAGAAATTGAACATGCAAAATTAATTTGTGAAAAATTGAATATGAAACATGTTATTATAGATTTACCTTGGTTAAATAAGATTAGTAATTCCAGTTTAACAAATGATGAAGATATTCCTGAAATTGACGAATCAGATTTAGATGATTACAATATTGCTATAGAAAGTGCAAAGTCAGTTTGGGTACCTGCCAGAAATACTGTTTTCTGCAGCATTGCTTTAGCATATGCTGAAAGTATTAATGCAGAGATAATTATTGTTGGATGGGATTATGAAGAATCCATAACATTTCCTGACAATTCAAAAGAATATTTAAATGCATTTAATGAAACCATAAAATATGGTTCTTTTGAAGATATTGAAATTAAAGCACCACTTATTGATATGGATAAAACAGAGATAGTACAGAAAGGTGAAGAAGTTAATGCTCCTATGAATTTAAGTTATTCTTGTTATAATGGTAAAAAAGAACATTGTGGACGTTGTGAATCATGTAAAAGAAGAAAACGAGCTTTTATTAATGCAAATATAACTGATTGTACAAAATATCTTGAATAAGGTGTTAAGCATGGATAAAATTGAATATGATGTAAAACATTATAAAAAAACATTGACTACAGAAGATTTCTTTGAAAAATTTTATAATTTTGATTTAGTACAGGGTTATTGTAAACAATGCCCTCGTTATGATACTAATTATTCTTGTTCACCTGTGGATTTAGATATTGAAAAATATGTATTATCCTATGATTATATAGACATTCACGTAACACAATTATTTTTTGAAGCAAAAGATTATGAAAAAGATTATAGCTCTGATGAGTTAAAAGATTTTTTATATAATACTTTTTTTAAGGAAAAACAAAAAATAGTAAATAAAGTTCTTAAATCGGAAGACAATTATACGAAAGCTCAAAGTTTAACAGGTCCATGCAACCATTGTGCTGAAAATTGTAAAGAGCTATATTCTTCATGCAAACATCCGGAAATACGACGTTATTCCTTGGCATCTTTAGGAATAGATAGTAAAAAAATATTAAAAGAGCTTTTTGATATAGAATTATTATTAATTAACGGTGTATTACCCAAATATTTGAATAATGTAACCTCAATATTATATAAAAAATAGAAAAAAAAAGAAAAAAAGAATGGTTATTCAATAACCATTAAAACATCATCTTTTTCAACAGTATCTCCTTCAGCTATGAATATGTCAGTAACTTTACCTGATCTGTCAGCTTTAACATCATTTTCCATTTTCATTGCTTCAAGAACAGCTACTGTATCTCCTTCGTTGATATTATCCCCTACTTTAACTTTAAGTTTAACAATCATTCCTTGCATTGCAGAAGTTAATGCACCTTCTACTGATGATTTAATTTGTTTTGATGAAGGTTCCATTTCCATATAACCTGTAGGTAAGATTTTTACACTGAAAACTTCACCATCTACTTCTACATCGTATGAATTTGGAATATTATGTGCTGTGTATTCTACTTTTGGTTCTGGAATTTTTTCAGCAACTGCTTCACCTTTAAGGAATTTTTCAGCTACTGTTGGATACATTGCATATGTAAGAACATCTTCTTCTTTTTTAAGTAAGTTCATTTCTTCTAATTTAGCACGAGCATTTTCTAATTCAGGTTCTAATAAATCAGCAGGCCTACAGGTAATTGGTTCTTCATCACCAATAGCTTGTTTATATAATTCCTGATTAATTTCTGCAGGAGCTTTACCATAATAACCTTTAAGATATTCTTTTACTTCTTTAGTTATATTTTTATAACGTTCACCCATTAACACATTCATTACTGATTGAACTCCAACAATTTGACTTGTAGGAGTAACTAATGGAGGATATCCTAAATCTTTACGAACTCTTGGAATTTCAGCTAATACATCATCATATTTATCAATGGCATCCTGTTGTTTTAACTGAGATACTAAGTTTGATAACATTCCTCCAGGAACTTGATAAATAAGAACATCAGTATCTACAGTTGATGCTAATGGATCAAAAAGTGCATGATATTTTTCATTTAATTCAGCAAAGTATTCTTTGATTTTGGATAATAATTTTAAGTCGATACCAGTTTCATAAGGTGTTGCTTCTAAAGCTGCTACAACACTTTCTGTAGGTGGTTGAGATGTTCCTCCAGAAAATGGAGAAATTGCTGTATCTAACATATCTACACCAGCATTAACTGCTGCTTGATAACTCATTAAAGTCATTCCACTAGTACAGTGACTGTGTAAATTAATTGGTAAATCCAATTCGTCTTTCAATGCAGTTACTAAATCAGTTACAACTTGAGGAGAAATTAATCCTGCCATATCTTTTATAGTTATAGCATCACAATCCATAGCAGCTAATTCTTTTGCAAAATCAACATATTTTTCGATTGTGTGAACTGGACTGATTGTATAACTAATTGTTCCTTGAACATAAGCTCCTTGTTGTTTTGCTGTTTTAATAGATAATTCCATGTTTCTAGAATCGTTCAATGCATCAAAGATTCTGAATACATCAACACCATTTTCATATGATTTTTCAACAAAAGCTTTAACAAAATCATCAGCATAATGTTTGTAACCTACTAAATTTTGTCCTCTTAATAACATTTGAAGTGGTGTTTTTGTTACGTGATCTTTAAATGTTCTTAATCTTTCCCATGGATCTTCATTTAAAAAACGGATACATGAATCAAAAGTTGCTCCACCCCATGCTTCTAGAGAAAAGTATCCTACTTTATCCATATCTTCAATAATAGGAACCATATCTTCAGTTCTCATTCTAGTAGCAATTAAAGATTGGTGAGCATCACGTAATGCAGTTTCAATAATTTTTACTTTTGGCATTTTGACACCTACTTTGTTTATTCAATTATAATAAATAATAGTTAACGCATTTTATATGCTATATAAATTAAAGTCATAATTCTTATATTTTAAGAATAGAAAATGATTTTCCATACTATTATATTCTATTTATTATTTATGTTTAACTTAATATACTAAGTTTACTATTTAAAATAGGATATAAAGCAAATATTTGAAAAATAATATAAATTTTAAAAAAAAAGTACAAAAAGATAATAAAAAATAGAACATAAAAATAATAAGAAAGATAATTAATTAGAAATAACTAATAACTATCTATTTTAATCTTTGACCTGTAACAGGTTTTTTATTTTGCCAACTGTATCTTCTTAATCTTTTAGATCTACCAAATCCACAAGAAGCACAGTATTTTTTATTTGGATTGTATGCATTTCTTCCACATCTTCTACATCTGATGTGATTTTTTTTATTACGTTTCCCAAATGATGGTGTTCCTTTCATTATATAACCTCCACTAATATGTAAAATAAAGAATAAATAAAACCTTTTAAAAAAAGGTAAAAACAAGAGAATAGAAAAAAAATATTCTATTCAAAATTAGATACACGATCTATATATCTTTTTTTATACCTTAATTAATAAACAACAATCAGGTATTACTTTTTAATAAGGACGATTAATATTAATAGTTAAACTACTAAGTTGTCCTTTAAATAATTATCCTGGTGATATGTATACTATGTTATCTCCACGA
>OCVV011354999.1_pt1 | contig 19869 bp, 19 predicted proteins | sample 1539721 | NCBI WGS metagenome assembly OCVV01 (sample SAMN02144230, study PRJEB22623) | gut metagenome | biome: sheep rumen | host: Ovis aries | place: New Zealand
CCAGTGGCTGCGCTGGAACACCGAGGCCGACGGCAGCGGCACCAACTACGAGGACGAGGCTCTGGTGCAGAACCTGACCGCTGAGGACGGCGGCGTCGTGACGCTCTACGCGCAGTGGCGATTGCAGCACCGCTTCAACTACGACAACACCATCTTCCGCTGCTACAATGTCGGCAACAGCAACCAGGTCTATTGGGCCTACGCCGGCGAGACGGTGATGGTGGAAGTCATCGACGGCACCAGCGAGTACACCATCCGCGTGGTAAATGGTGACGGCGAGGCCATCACGCTCGACACCGAGACCAACACCTTCGTCATGCCCGATGAAGAGGTATGGATTACCTATACCAGCGTCAAGAAGATGGCCTACACCACCATCTGTCTGGACGATTTCGATTCGTGGGACGATGTGGCCTATCTCTACGATGCCAGCCAGCCCACCGTCACGCCCACCGTCGTGGTGAAGGACGGCGAGACCGTGCTGACCGAGGGCACTGACTACACCGTTGAGATAACCAACAACACGGGCAGCGCCACGCAGATGGTCACCGCCACCGTCACCGTCACTGGTATGGGCGGCTACGTGGGCACGAACACCGTGGAGTTCCGCATCACGCCCTTCAACATTGCCAACTGTGAGATTAAGGGGATGGAGGCATACGACGACGGCTACGGCGTGTACTATCCTTTGGAAAGAAACGTGCAGGTATGGAACGGCGATACGAAGTTGGAGGTTGGCACGGACTATAGCCTCGACGTGGAGTCTGCCGATTCTTACGTTGTCGGCCAGTTCTACAATGCCACCGTCAAGGGCACGGGCGACTGGGGCGGCTCGAAGACCTTCCAGTTCAAGGTCGTTGAACTGCACCACACCGTCGTGTTCGTTGCCAACGGTGGCAGCGGCACGATGGCCAGCGACGTCGCCACCAAGGGCCAGCACTACACCCTGCCCGCCTGCGGCTTCACCGCCCCTGACGGCAAGGTGTTCGACCACTGGGTGGCCAGTTGCGAGCCTGACGCAGAGAAGCAGCCCGGCGACTACTTCACCGCACCCTACATCTGGAACGAGTCCGACGTGCAGACCATCACCGTCACCGCCTACTGGAGGGATGCGCTGATTCTGCTCAATGATGACAGTGCTCAGCCCGAGGGAAGCAAGAACGCCGACATCATAGCCGCCAACAACGGAACGACGGGCCTCACCGTGCAGCTCCAGGGTCGCACGCTCTACAAGGACGGCTCGTGGAACACCCTCTGCCTGCCGTTCAGCGTCAGCACGGCCAGCGGCACCCTCAGCGGCGACAATGTGCAGGCCATGACGCTCAACACCACGACGAGCAACCTCGCCGACGGCACGCTGACGCTGAACTTCACCGCCGCCGAGACCATCCCCGCCGGTACGCCCTTCATCATCAAGTGGGACAACACGGGCGACAACATCGAGAACCCCGTCTTTGACGGCGTCACCGTCAGCAACGCCAAGCATGACGCTACCATCGAAGGCGTGCTCACCTTCACCGGCACTTACGCCCCCGTCAGCATCGGCAGTGAGGGCGACAACACCAAGCTCTACCTCGGCAGCGCCAACAAGCTCTACCATCCCAACGCCGCCATGACCATCGGCACCCACCGCGCCTACTTCCAGCTGGCCCCCGGCATCACCGCCGGCGAGCCTGCCAGCCTCGTCCGCGCCTTCGTCCTCAACTTTGGCGAGGATGACGCAACAGGAATCGTTGAGCCGGAAGATGATTCATCATTCGTCACTCGTCATTCGTCATCCCAGACCTGGTACACCCTCGACGGCCGCAAGCTCGACGGACGGCCGACGCAGCGTGGCATCTATATCTACAATGGTAAGAAGACAATCATTAAATAATAAGGAGGACAAAGCAATGAAGAAAACATATTCGACGCCCACCATAGAGTTGATTACGCTACAGCAGCAGGGCATCATCTGCACCAGCCCAGTAAGTGATGTCAACGGCAATGCCGGCCTCAACTACTACGGCGGCGGCACGGGTCCAGCCCGCGTCCATGGTCGTGGCGAGGTGGAGTGGGATGATTGGGAATAATGACAATAGTGCGCCTCCCCATCGACTTGCAGCAACAAGCGATGGGGAGGCTTTTGTTTGCGCAATTATTGCTGACCGCTAAAACTTATTTTCTCGATATAAATAAAATTAGGCTGAAGCCCTCGCTTGGGTTTCAGCCTTTTTTGATACCTTTGTTTTTACCACAAAACCTCAGTAGCATGAACAAAGATACACATTTTATCGGACAGCCAACGCAGGCAGGTTCCGTCATGACTAAAACACCTGCAGATTATCGACTCTACAACTATCACGCTGTACTCCAACCTCTTCTTCAATGGGGCAGGCATCCGAAGACAAGAAAGAATAAAGGGAGACATCAAGGTACATGCCAATATCCCTGCCAACGAAGGCGTTCCGTCAGACATCCGCTTCACCTCGGCTGCCACCAACGACAGCTTTATGCAGCGTCCGTCGAACTATGTCAGGAAACTTATTCTGCCGACCCGACAGGAGTCAGGCGCACCTCGGCAATATGCAGCTCTCCCGTCTGTGTTCCACGAGCGTGCGCACTTGGTCGTATGTCTGAATTTATCAGCAACAAGGAGCAGGAGAAATCAATGTCCGTGAATTCGTAAGTAGAAAGCTCCGTTGCTGAAGTCGTGAAGTAAAAAGAATTATCATCAGAGCGAAGAGGTGTTGACATTCGGAGCCTTGCTAACGTATCATCATAGAAATTCCATGCCCATGGAGTCCAACGTCCCTTCGTACTGATGGGGAAACAAGTCATGCGGAAGCGAACAGGCAGGAAATGCTCACGGTTTTCACCGATATAATTACCCTCTTCGTCCTGCTCGGGTGTGAAACGAGTCTCCGGTGCCAGGGTCACCGTCAGCTTGTAGCGGATTCCCGGTAGGGCTTCGCTGAGGTTGACTATGACGGAATCGTTATATGAACGATAATTGCTCAGTTTCACCTCCGGATTCGGTGTAGCTACGACGTATCTGTTCTCTGGGATGCCCCACGCAGGATCAACATCGGTAACCCATTCCAGCAGCGTCTGCGGCACCCATTGGCCGCCTTCGTCTGTCAGGTGCACCTGCAGTGAGGCCATGTCTGCCACAATCTCGTGGGTGCTGATCCATGTCCAGAACTCCTCTGGCACGGCGGGCAGGATATGCACAGTGCCGTTGTCGAAGGTCGTGTCGCGGGCATTGGCCAGATCGTATGGCAATTCCTCAAGTGTTGCACGCCATTCCCACAGAAGCTGGGGAATGGTGTAACGGGTGAGCGCTGTGCGCTTCTCGTCGCTCATGTCCTCGGGGAAGTGGCGGTAGAACTCCGCCCATGCCTCTTCGGAGAAATCAACATCGCCGCGTATGTAACCCGCGTCTTCCTTCAGGTTGGGGATGCGAAAGCTCTGTTCCGGCCCGTAGTTGTAGCTCATGCCGGTCTCATTACCGTTGCCTACGTAGGGCACTTGCAAAAACGCGCGGTAGAAATAGGTCTGTCCACGCTGAAGTGGATAGTTACACCAGTTGTACGGCTCGCCACTAAGCCCGGAACTCTTCCAGTTGCTCTTGTTGTCCCTGAAGAAGGTCAGGGAATCGCCCAAAAGGACATAACGAAGAGCATTAGGGTTGCGATTCACAACCCACCATGGAAGTGAAAGGTACTTCATTTCATCAGTATCGTAATCGTAGAATAGAGTGTCACACGTCGCAGCTGTCACTCCTGGTGTGCGGCCGATGCAGATGCCAGTGCGTGCCACGGTGGGTATAGCATAGTCGCGGTACCAGGTGAGCGCCACGGCCCACTCTGAACCAGAATGGTCGTAGGCCGTCACGCCAGCAACATCTTGTAGCCCTGGGTTGGGGTCAACCTCGCCCGCCAAGGACGCCATCTCGCCTCCCTCACCCGCACCACTCCACAGGCGGATGTTCGTGGTCTCGATTCCCGAGGGGTACTTACGCACACTGCCGTCTTTCAGGGTGACGGTCACCATTTCCTGAGCATAACCGGCCGCTGCCACAAGCAGCGCCAGCATGAATCCTATATTTCTTTTCATTGTTGTATTCTATGTTTAGTGGATGATCATTCATTCTTCAGGGATGGACGGGTGGTCGGCGATGCTGACGGGGCAGAACTCCAAATAGTCCAGGCCAAGGGTCTTAGGTCTACCATAGCATGACCTAATCTGCAGACGATGACGGCTCTTGCCGTCGGAGTGAAAGCGCCCTATAATGTAGCGGCTCAGACGTTCGATGTCATACATGTTGAGGTATTCCCCTTGTTGCCAGCCTTCTTGCGAGGGCGTCGGTGACGTAGCGATGACATAATCTGTGGGACCGTACATCCATCCGTTGAGGCGCAAGAGTTCGCGGGTGAAAGCCTGAGTGTAGTCCGGTAGCGTTTCATCAACGGCATAGTTAGCGCCTGTGAGCACGTCCTGCACGTGGGTGTCATCCACAGGCACAAAGACCTTCTCCCTAATCAACTTCTCCAGCTCGGACAAGGATCGGTAGTTGGTGGCAATCTCTTCCATGACCTCGTCTTTCACAACGCCAAAGTCGCTCTCATAGACCCCTTTCTGTTCATTGTAAGTGATGCCTGGCGGACAGCGGACGTGCGTCGGCAACGTCAGTAACAATTCATCGATGCGGCTGCGGTTCTGCTGCAGCCACTGTGCATGTTGTGGGTCGGAGTACCATGCACCGTTTTTGGCGTCCCACCCCAAGTCAGCGAAGTCCGTTGCAGAAAGGTTCAAATTCTGACGGAGCTGGTCATCATCCATAGTGCAGCGAAAAGTGTTTCCGTCAGGTGTCAAACAAGTGCCGAAACGCAGTTCCCATTCGCCCTCGGGCAAGGCAGGCAGTTCAACCGTGACATCCATAGAGTTCATATAGTTTATTACGTCAATCTCATCGCCACCATAGTTCCAATAGTGGAACCTTGAAGGAGCTATGAAAAGGTCAACATTCTCCAGCTCGGACACTTCGTTCCACTCCATCCCGTTTGTATAATCATTTACAAAACCGATGGCGGGCAGCGTAGAGCTTTCAGCAGCTTCTCCGTGCCAAGCAACGTTAGCCCGCGTCCCTGCCGTCATGAAGTCTGGCGAGAGAGTGACGAAGTCCACGCGCCAACGCTCCTGTAGCGTCTGGGTCTGTGTCTTCTTGTCATAAACCAGCAGGTCGTCGATGTAGAAGTAGTTGCCGTTGGCTGTCTCCACAGCCTCCCCGATCTCAGCGCCACGCACCTGCATGCCATACCTGTCGGGGCCGTCCTGCAGTCCGCGCCGGTTCAGGAAGAGGCCTATCTCTGTGGCGGGGTTGTTGCCAGTGCGGGGGCGCGACACCTTCAGAGAGCCGCATGGCATCAGTGTCTGGTACCAGTCGGCAACGTCTGCGATGTCCTGCCGGAAATAATGAGGCTGTGCAGTCAGCGTTTCTCGCGTGGCCCCGAAGGGTAGCAGGTGATACGATACGAAGCGGTTCAGCGAATGGCGGCGGTCGGTGGGGTCGCTAACGGCAGCATCCTCGGGATAGACCTCGTCATAGACCTGCTTAGCGTAGGCCCGCAGTCCGTCCAAGGTCGTAATGCCATGGGCTGCCAGCACCTCGTCCGTCTCCACGAAGGCAGTGAACTTCAAGTAGCGACGGCGCAACCATTGAGCATATTGATAATGGTCATTGACATAGAATTCATCACCACGCCATTTCCAAGAATCAAGGTCTACGTACTCTGCATACGCATAGTCGTAATAAGCCTGGAGCGAGTCTGCCATACCCGTGAGTTGCAGTGCCTGGCTGAAGAGGGTGGCTTTAGGATCCGCGGCCATCACATCAGGAAGGAGCTTGAAATCAGGGTCTTCAACAAAGCGTATTTCTCGGATGTCATCGGCACGGATGGCTTCGTCATTAATGAGCACAAACTGCTGTGCGGTGGCGGTCAGCGCTGCGCCGGCCACTGCCAGAAAGAAAATCAGTCTTCTCATGGCTTCAGGATTTTGAAGGTTTCACGCTGATTGACACTGATGAGGTACATGCCACGGGGCTGCGCCTTGAGGCTAATGACAGCCTCACCTCCACTTGCTGCCACGGCAGTGGCCACAACACGCCCTTCGGGAGCAAAGGCTTGCACGCGCGCACCTTGATTTATTCCGCGCACGCGCACTATACCAGCCTGCTTTATGTCAAAGATCACAGTGCTTGCAACCTGCTCCGGCGCCGCCACGGCATCCGGAATACTCTCTGAAGCACGCATGAGGCGTATCGACACACCATCGCCTGTTCCCGCCATTACTTTCTGCATTCCCAGCTCTTCATCCAACCACTCAAGAGTAAGCACCTGATGGTAGCAGGTTACCGTAGGCTGACAAGCGAACTCGATGTAATACCGTTCTGCTGGATTGCCTTCGTGCTGCATGCAGAGTTCCAGCACGCTCAGCGGCTCCTCTGCCGCTGCGAGACCACCGGTCGCCATACATCCGACCAGCAGCAACATGAGCCATCGTCTCATGAAATAAGCATGTTTCGTGTTCATTTTATATTCCATCCCATCCCCTCAGTTCCCCAGAAGATGATATGTCAAGTTTAGTAACACATGAAGCGTGGAACTGTATGTCACATCTTCAAGCTGAAGGCCGTAGGATTGCCTAAGAAAGATAAGATGATTAGATCAGTTCCACGCTAACGCGTGAAGCTGTCATGTCTGTCTTCATCTTTCTCTGAGCATAACCTAATATAGGTGGTCTCCAAGGATTCTTTGCAAAGAATGAAAATTTCCTACGTTTTCAGCTTGCAAGAGAAGAGCATAACGCTTCTTTCTTTTTTGATAAGTTGTGCATGACCGCTGTCTGGCTGAGTAGATGCCTGAAGACAAGGCCTGAGAACAAGCCCAGGAATCATAAGACTAAGCAACTACGGCTCAAAGGTAACGATATATTTTATCATGACAAAATAAACCTAATACTTTTTTACTCAGAACATGGATATTTACGCAACCAGCCTAACGGCGGCACGGGTCCGGCCCGCGTCCATGGTCGTGGCGAGGTGGAGTGGAATGATTGGGAATAATGACAATAGTGCGCCTCCCCATCGACTTGCAGCAACAAGCGATGGGGAGGCTTTTGTTTGCGCAATAGCTAACACACACATAAATGGTCGGCTTTAAGCCTATTTAACCTATGAAGTACTCATGAAGCAGAAGTGCTTTATTCATCTTTTATTCAACGGCTTATAAAGTATGCCAACAAGTTAAACAACTCTCGTCTATTACTTAAACAGCTTGCGTCCAGTCCTTCCGTACAATTCGTGTTTATGTGCCTCAACAAAGCCTTAGCCGATTGGCTTGTTCGCTCGCGACCGAACAACCTACACGCCTGCTTGTATCAGTAGAAACGTCTGGCCGTGGAGGATAAAACGGCAGGCTGTGTTTTGTATGACGACCAGCTATGAAGGTCGACACGGCAGGCCGCGTTTTGCATGACGGCCAGTCATGGAGGGTGAACGATCAGCTATGGAGGTTGAAACGTCTGGCCGTGTTTTGCATGACGTCAGGTCGTAGAGGCCGTAACGAATGAGCATGTCAAACGAAGCGGATGGCCGCCGTTTAGTATACACATAAAAAAACTCCCCGACAGCTTTGACAGACTGTCGGGGAGTATCATCGTTTATGGGCTTCCGATTATATTCGACCCATGATTCTACTGAAAGAGTAGTTCCACAATCATAGCATGGCTTCGATATCCTTTTCCAGCTTTTCCGGCTTGGTTATTGGGGCATAGCGTTTGATGGTCTCTCCGTCGCGAGAGATGAGGAACTTGGTGAAATTCCACTTTATGCTGCTTCCAAGCAAGCCTTTTGTTTTCTCCTTCAGATAGACAAATATGGGATGAGCATTGTCGCCATTGACATCTATTTTCTTCATAATCTGGAAGGTGACGCCATAGTTCAATTGGCAGAAGCCCTCAATCTCGCTGTCGGAGCCAGGGTCCTGCGAAGCAAATTGATTGCAGGGGAAGCCGATCACCACGAGACCACGTTCGCGATACTTCTGGTTTAGCTCTTCTAAACCTGCAAATTGAGGGGTAAAACCGCATTTACTGGCTGTGTTGACAATGAGCAAGACTTTGCCTTCGAACTGTGCGAAATCCAATTCCTGACCTTTACTGGTCAGGGCTTTAAAGTCATAGATTTTTTCCATTGGTGTTCAATCTGTAATCTAAATAAAGTATATTCAATGTGTTTGAATCTTCAAGTGCCAAGGTTCCTATCTTTGGATGTTAACTCATCCCATCACTACGTCCAGCACCATCATGAGTACGAAACCGATGGCGAAGCCTATCGTGCTGAGATTGGAGTGCTTGCCCTCGGAGGCTTCAGGAATGAGTTCCTCTACAACGACATAGAACATAGCGCCTGCTGCGAAGGCAAGCAGATAGGGCAATGCGGGTGTCATGAAGGAGGCCATAAGCACTACGGCCAACCCTCCGATAGGTTCCACCGCTCCGCTGAGGCTACCGATGATGAAGGATCGCCATTTCGAGTTGCCGGCAGCCCTCATAGGCATAGAGATGATGGCTCCTTCGGGCACGTTCTGGATGGCGATGCCTATGCTTACAGCGAGTGCACTTGCCAAGGAGAGCCCTGCGGCTCCTTCTTCGGCACCTGCGAACACCACGCCCACGGCCATGCCCTCGGGCAGGTTGTGGATGGTGACGGCCAAAGCCAACATGGCAGTGCGCGAAAGATGAGAACGTGGTCCTTCGGGCGTATCCGTTCCGATATGCAAATGGGGCGTCAGCTCGTCGAGAATGAGCAGGAAGGCCATGCCCAAGAGGAAACCCACAGCTGCTGGAACAACCGAGAAGGCTCCCCTACCCTCCTCCATCTCCATAGCAGGAATGAGCAGCGACCATACGGAGGCCGCCACCATGACGCCCGAGGCAAAACCGAGCAACGATTTCTGCAGACTGGCCGACATCTCGTCCTTCATCAGGAAGACGAATGCCGCTCCGAGCATTGTACCAAACAGGGGTATGAGTAGTCCTAAAAGTAGTGCCATAGGGATGTTGAAAAAGTGTGTTGGGGCAAAGCTATGCCTTGTTGAACTTCTCCTTGGGCTGTTTGCAGCGAGGACAGCGCCAGTCGTCGGGCAGGTCCTCGAAAGCTACGCCATCGTGCTCTGCGGGATCGTAGACATAGCCACAGACGGAGCAGACGTACTTGCCCGAGGCTTCCTGCTTGGAGAAATCGACTTCGGCCAGGACGGTAGGAACAGGATTGTCGAGGTCCATTACACGTTTAGCCTCCAGGTTCTCGTAGCCTTGCGGCGTATGAGTGCCACAATAGACGGTAGGATGATTGCGGATGAACTCGCGGATGCGGTTCTGCGTCTCACGGGCTGCAGGCTGATCGTCGAAGACTACCGACAGTTTGTCCTCATGAAGGGCTTCGTCCACGTAAGTAATGTCACCGTGAAGCATGAAGAACAAGCCTTCGTTCTCCACGATAATGATGCTGTTGCCACGGGTGTGTCCCTTGGCCTTGATGAGATAGATGCCATCGGCAATCTTCTGGCTCTCGGGGAAGTTGTAGTAGGCGCCGTCGGTGAAGCTGACGGGCACGAGGTTGGTGAGTCCCTGCAGCTCGGCAGCATCTATCTCTTCGGCGTTCACATAGACCTTGGCATTAGGGAACGAGCGCAGTTCGCCGCTGTGGTCGGCATGGCGGTGAGTGAGCAGAATTTTCGTCACCTGCTCGGGCTTGTAGCCGAGGGCTTCGAAGGCCTCCATGTAGGTGCAGATGTCCTTGCCCGTGAAAGCCAGCGAGTTCTCGTCGGGCACTTCCTCGGGAGTGCCAGCGGGCAGGCCGGTGTCAACGAGGATGACCTCGCTGCCTGTGTCTATCAGGTAGTTCTGCAGGCTGCCACGGTAGCGGATGTTCTTGTCGAACTTCTCCATTCCTTCCTCTCCTCCGAAGGCGAAAGGCTGAGTGTAGAATCCGTCTTTGCGGAATTTAACGGCTTTGATTTCCATAGGCTTCACTTGGCGGGTTCCCACTTACAACGGACGGGCGACACGATGGCCCCTTCCTTCTTCAGTTCGGCAAAAGCCTTGTCCACTTCCTTGCGGTCGGCACCCAGTGCCTTGGTCACGTCGCCAGCGGAGACGGGCTTGCCGGCCTCGCGCATAGCCTGTAATACTTGTTCTTTCATATTGCTGATAAATGATTAAAAAAACGAATCCTTGAAGTGGCTTTTGACGCTTCAAGAATTCGTTTCATGTTATAAAAATATTAGAATTTCACGGTCTCGACCAGCTCCATCATCTTGAAGAAGTCGGCCTTGGCATCAGCGAGATAGTACATCACGCCGTTCTCGCCATTCTCACCCAGAGCGGGCTTCAGCACGGGCATCTTGTCTACGAGAGCCTTGCCCACTTCAGGACGGTTGTCCTCAACAAGGCGGCACTCGATGCGGAGCGTCTGACCTTTGAAGGCGCAGATTTCAGCCTTGGCGTTTGCGGCTATCTGGCGTGTAGCGTTGGTCTTGCCGAAAGCCATGATGTAGATTTTATTCTCGAAAAAGAGCATTGCACCATAAGGGCGTACACGAGGCTGGTCGCCCTCAACGGTAGCAAGGTAGAACGTTCCTGCTTTCTCCAGAAAGTCATAAACTGTCTTTACGTCTGCCATAACAGTAAAATATTAAGTGGTAAATGGTAGATGGCTAAATGTTTAGACTTGCGTGAACAGCCAGTTCTGAGCACCGATGCACTCGATCATGTCCAGTGCGCCCTGGCTCCAGTAGAGGTCTTCTTCCTCGTCCTTGAGGTAGTCCTTCATGATGTCATAGGTGGTGGGGTCGTCCTTGACGGTCTCCATGCACTTGAGCAACAGCTCCACGCCGGGGCCCTGAATGGCAAGGTCTGCCTTGACGTACTCAATGGGGTTCTTGATGAGCTCGCGGGACTGCATGCCCTCGAACTTCACTTCGCCGCCGAGGTCGAGTATGCGCTCGGTGAACTTCTCTACCCAGCCCATTTCCTCGTTGAAATGGTCTACGTACTTCTGTCCAAGCTTAGTGAAGCCCTGCGACTTGAAAATCATACCCTGCTGCTTGTGCACCATGGCACCTTCTGCGAGATGAGTAACGAAAAACTGCAATGCTTCTATAGATTTCTTTGTTTCCATAATGAGATTTAATGATTTAAAGATGTTAAGACATAATGATTAAGCTGATGATATGAGGCTATACATCCTCATTTCTTTCTTTTTCGGCAGCAAAGATACAACTAAAAGCCCGAGAGAATGTCATTTAAAATGACACAAAATTTGTCTGAAACGATACAAGTACTATTTCATATTGACTGAATAAATGAAGATGCCAACATAAAAGGCTACAAAAGTTTGGTCAGCGGGAACTTTTATCGTATTTTTGCACCCGAAGATATTGGCAAACGACATTAGCGAATGAAGGCTCTGGACATTATATCCTACATGGAATCGCTGTACGATGAAGAACAGCGTCTACAGTTGATGCGATTCTTCAAGACGGGCCCAGGAGAATATGCCGAAGGGGATGAGTTTCTGGGGCTGAAGGTTCCCCGGACTCGCGAAATTGTGAAGCACACCTGGAAGGATCTCCCCCTCACGGAGGTGCCTGAGTTGCTTGAGTCCCGTTGGCATGAGGTGCGGCTGTGCGGCCTGTTGATTCTGGTTGAGAAGTTCTCGCGACTGCTGGTTCGCCGACGCCGCGCCGAAGCTGAAGCCGCACAGCAGCGTGAGCAGATTATCGAGATGTACCTTTGCCATGCTGAGCGTGCCAACAACTGGGACCTTGTCGACCTGTCGGCACCTAAGCTCTTGGGCGAGTGGGTGCTGACGGTGGATCGCGAGCGTGCCCTCGCGCTCCTCGACAGCTTAGCCGACAGCCACAACTTATGGAAACAACGCATAAGTATGGTATGCACGCTGACGACCTCCAAGGCCGGCGATCCCTCGTGGTGCCTCCGGTATGCCGAGAAACACCTGCGTCACCCACACGACCTCATGCATAAAGCCGTTGGTTGGATGCTGCGCGAGATGGGATGGCGCGTCGGCATGGATCTCCTGCGCGACTTCCTCGGGCAGCATGTTCGCGACATGTCCCGCACTACCCTCCGCTATGCCATCGAGAAAATGGATGAGCACGAACGCCACTACTGGTTAACCAAGGATGCATGAAGCATCATGACGCTCACTCCACTTTATAAATAAACAATTCATAATTCAGAAAGAGCTTGTGTATAGTTTGAAGGAAGCATGGATGCTCATGCACGGCAAGATGCCTTTTGCTGACTGGAACGGCAGGATGTACTGCAACGACACTGACGCCGCCATCACTTTTCGGGCCAACGAGACCCACGGATACATGGCTGCCTACACATTCACGTTGGTCGTAAAGGGATGGCTGACCATTGACTATAATGGACAGGAATTAACGCTACGGCCCGATGATCTGTATATCTACTCACCCGGCATGCCCGTCACCATCATCGCTACCTCAAACGACTATCATGGCATCTGTCTGCTGGCTGATGAACACATCAGTATCGAATTGCCTACGGTGCGTGACATGGTGCACACTGCCTACCTCCCTATAGTACGAGTCCATGAGCCTAAGCTGACCCTCGCACACGACGATGCCGAATTGCTCGCATCGGATATGCGCCAAATCATCGCGTACTTGCATTCCGACCATATCTTCAAGGAGAAAGTCCTACAGATGCTCTACGCCATTTTCCTGCTCGACCTTCAGAACGCACAGGACCGCGCCATCGCCCAAAGCAGCGTGCCTCAGCGTGTGGAGGAAATCTTCATCAGCTTCATTCGCCTCCTTCCCGACCATTTTGCCGAGCATCACGACATTGCCTTCTATGCCTCAGCACTGAACATCTCGCCTGTTTATCTATCGCGTGTGGTGCGTCAGGTCACCGGCCGAACGGTCATCGATTATGTGAACCAGCATCTTCTCATGGAAGCCTCTTTCCTCCTGCAGACCTCGCAACTCAGCATCACACAGATAGCAGAACGACTCCATTTCGCCGACGCTGCATCGTTCAGCAAATTCTTCTCCCGAGCGAAAGGTATGCCGCCAAGTGCATACAGAAACAGACAATAAAAAAAGCCCGCCATCAGGACATGCCTGACGGCGAGCTTTGCTTATCTGTTTACGCAGGGCAATCTTCAGCTGGCGCTTTGGACAAGATTAATTCTTTTCACGTCCGAAAAGCTGAGAAGAAAACTGGAAGCGCCCTGACAAAGAAAGACAGGAATGGAAGGGAAAAGTTACTTGACAAGGAACTTGCGTCGTGCAGTGATGAAGACACCACGTTGTGGCTTGACGACACGTTGTCCAGCAAGGTTGTAGCAGATGTCGGGTGATACACTGGAGGCAGGATATGGAACACTTATGCCTGTTATGAGCGGTTCCATGTCTGTGAGCCATGCCGTGAGATCATTGACAATCTGGTTGTGGTAGGCAAATTCTGTTTTGAAACCGAAGCCGTGGTTCCCGACATTGAGCGGCAACGTATGCACGGCTACGCCCGCAGCTTTGAGAGCATTGACGTAGTTGACGCTGTTGGCCTGTGGAACAGTGCCGTCGTTGATACCCCAGCAGAGGTATGCAGGCGGGGTCTCAGAGGTCACTTGTTTCTCATTGCTATAGAGATCCACCAAGGCTTGCGACGGATTTGAGCCAAGCAGATTGGTGCGAGATCCTGCATGGGTATAGGAGGCGTCCATAGTGATGACCGGATAGAACAGAACCTGAAATGCAGGTCGCTCGTCTGCGGTGGTATGAGTGGCAAGGGTGGCAGCGACATGTCCTCCTGCACTGAATCCCATGACACCAATCTGACTGGGATTAATGGCGAGCGAGGCAGCATTATCGCGCAGATACTTCAGCGCGGCTCGTGCATCTTGGAGAGGGCTGTCGGGAGCTGTAGGCGGTGTCGTATAGGTAAGCACAGCGGTAGTGTAGCCCAGCTCGGCAAGCATGGGAGCCCAGTCGGCTCCTTCTGTGCCTCCGGCAATATATGCATAGCCTCCGCCAGGGATGACGAGCATGGCATGTCCTTTGGCTTTGTCGTCGGGTGCAGGATAAAGCTGGAGGCGTGCCTTTGTCGATGAAGGAAGCTTCACATTGGTGACAACTCCAACTTCGTTGATCGTGAAGATACTATTTACATCATTGACATTGTTCCAAAAGGCAAGATGTCCGCCGCTGCCTTGGTATTCATTGATGAATTTTCCATCTTCGTTATTTGCAAGCAAGAAACCGTTGGGATGCTCTACAAGCGTCCATTTGTAGACGCCCTCGCCGAGGGTGGCGACGTTGCCATTTTTGCAGAGAGTCTTGGATATGTCTGATCGGTTGTAGAGGATGATGCCTTGATAGGGGTCGCCCTGAAAAGCCCACTGGTATTCATCGGAGATGAGCTGTTCGGGAGTAGGTGCTGGATTACATTTGTATCCTGGCGCTGCATTGACGTACTCTGTTCCTGTGCGCAGCAGGAGGTTGTACCAATGCGCATTGTTAATGTCTGGTGATGTGGAGAAAGGAAGTTGGAAGGAGGCCTCGACCTCTACGATGTTCTCTTTTTCTTTTTCGAGGACTACGGGCGTCTTTACGGTGTAGAGGGTGAAGGCATGTCGGTTGAATGTAGCGGGTACGGAGGTTATGACATCACCGGCCACACCACCGAGAGTCTGTTGTTCGAGTAGCGTTCCGTCAACATCTGTGATGCGGTAAGTTACTTCGATACCACTATTGAAGAGGGCTTCAAGGGTGGCGAGGGCTTCGGTGGGATCGAAGTCTACAGGATCGATGGCAGCAATGTGGTTGCCATCGTCGTATTTGGTCCAAGTGTTAAGACAGATGCCTTTCTGCGTAGAGCGGTGTGTGTTGAACACCTTGCCGTTGGAAGTCATGTACAACGGGTAGTCGGCGAAGGTGGTTGTGGTAGTGAGCTTGACAGGATCGACAGGGTTGTTGGAAAGCAGGACATTGTACCACCCGTTTCGGGTGTCATAGGGTTCTGTTTCGCGACAGGTGAACTTTTTGTCGGCAAGGCTATAGAGGTAGGTCTCACCTTGATAGTTGATAAATGCAAACTTGCCTTGGTTCTTGTACGAAGCGTTGGCAGAACAGGTGAGATAGCCATCCTGAGTACCGAGCGTACCGCGCTGGGTTTTCAGGGTGTAAGCCTTCGAGTTATAAGTTACGGGGTCTGCGGCCCAGGTTACAGCACTACTGAAGCATATTGCTATCAGGCATGCGAAAAGTTTAGAGAACGGAGAATGAATCATTGTGTGTTTAAAGTAGAAAATGGATTTGTCGATTATTTATTTTAATTTAACGTCTGCAAAAGTACAATAAATAAGTTCTAAGCATGCATATAATCAAGAAAAAAAAGAACACGAGGTGCAAAAACATGTACATTTGTGAAACGCGAAGAGTAAAGGAGGAAGATAATCGATTTTTTAACGATATTGTGTAACATTTTTTAGGAAGGAAAGTCTAAAGAGTGTATGGCAAACGAAGACGAACGACTGATAAGGCAGACTCTTGATGGCTTTCCTCAAGCATTTGGCAAGCTGATGCAACGCTACGGTGACCGCGTGTATGCGATGGTGGCTGGGGTGTTGGGCGACTGTGAAGAAGCTCAGGAGGCTGTACAGGATGCTTTCTTGCGTGCCTTCCGCGGACTGAAAAGCTTCGAGGGGCGTTCGGACTTCGCTACATGGCTCTATCGCATTGCCTACAACTGCGCCATGACACATGCCCATCGACATCGCCTTCAAACGGTGTCGTTGAACGAGCAGGCGTTTCTGAATGGGATGCAAGACGGTATCGCTGACGAAGAAGTGGAAGCACTTTTTGAGAGTGGCGACGAGCAACGCCTGCAACTCTTAGAGGAAGCATTGGATGCCTTGCCTCCACCCGACCTTGCACTCATCAACCTCTATTATTACGACGACCTGCCTATACGCAACATTGCCTATATTGTAGGGCAGAGTGAAAGCAACGTTCGAACCCGTTTGCACCGAATCCGCAAACGTCTATATCTATATATCAGCGAACAATTAAAACTGAAAAATACAAAGTAATAAGACATACAAATGAAGAGAGAACATAAATATTCAGATTCCACTCTTCGGCACGCGGTTCAACAACGCTTGTCGAACTACCACTTGCCCGATTCTGTGCGGAAAGCTGTTATGAACGAAGTCATGGCTGCTTCAGACATGCCACGTCCCACGAGCCGCCGCATGATGCTTTTGCGCCCTCGTATGATAAGGTTCGCTGCCGGGGCTGCTATTGCCGCTGTGCTCGCGCTTGCGTTCCTTATTATTAATAATAATGAATATGTTTCTCCAACAAAAAAAGGAAAACCGGAACTAATTGCGCTCACTCATGCAGAACAAGAGGCGGCTGCTTCATCGCCTCCAAAAGGCCAGGAAGTGGAATTGATCATTAATACTCCCCTATCAGAGCCTACGGTCAAAGTGAGCACTCCTCGAACTAAACATAAACACAAGAAAGCACAAATGGCGGTTCCGGAGGCGACGACTCAGCAACCAACCGAGATATCGCCCTCTATCGACGACCCAGACGGCGCCGCCATCCTTGCCGCCGAACAGCGACACATCTTAGAAGTCGAAGCGGCAGCCTTGGAACGCGCCATCACCGTGCAACAAGAAAACACCCTCGCAAGTCTAACTGCAACTACCCCATCATAAAATTATCAAATCCCTTTCCTATGAAACAATCTTATATTTTCAGCTTCATCCTCTTCATCCTTGCTTTTGGTTTTTCTCCAACGTCATGGTCGCAACCGCTTCATGTGGAGCGTGCCTTCACTGCCCTGCTTCAGGCTTCTTCCAATGGCAAAGACTTGAAGACGACCACTTACGTGGATGCACAAACGGGCGCGCAGGCCAAGCACTCCAGCTACAATTTTACCATTCCTGTCGCGCAGGGCTCACTCATCGATGACATCTATAAGGCCTTCGAGGCCGACCAACATCTCTGCACGCAGTACGAGCGTGACGATGCCCATTCGGCCCATACCTGGCCCGTAGAGATCAATGTGCCGGGCACCACCTTCAAGGCCTCCGTGGATGCCAATACCAATTACCTCCAAGGAGGCTTCATCGACCCCAGCACCACGCCCACGTCCTACACCTACTATGTCCTCACGTGGAGAACGGCAGCCGGCGGAAAGATCCTCTTCGGGCGCACCCATCTCTTCCGCATCGACGCCACCACGCAGCATCCGGCTATCCGACAACCATCGACACCATCTTACAGCGAGCTGCTCACGGCTATCAACGCCTTCACATCGAGTGCCAAGAACAATGTCTCACGCAGCTTCCACTGGGCACGTGCCGCAGCCACCGGGCAGTGGATCCGGCGCTACAAAACCTGGGGCTTCAACTTCCCCATTGCATGTGAGAACGAACTCCTATCGCCCCTCTACCGCGCCTTCGAGGCCGAGCGCACACGCGCCTACCGCTTCCTGAACAAACCCGCAGGAGAGACGGCAGAGAACGTCAGCATCATCGTCGATAACCAGGGTGGCAACCTCGGCCTGGGCAGTCAGACCGACTGGAACATCATCTACGCCTACTTCACCGACGAGGACTTCCCCGAGAACCGCTACGTCTATGCCCTCTGGTACAAGGCCGACGTGCCGCGACAGCGCATCGTGGGCGAACTCATGGAAATCAACACCGTGCGCCCCAACGGAGGCATCATCAACAACCCCTTCATCCAGCGCTCCGTGCCTGATTACCTCTGGCACATAGGCGAGACAGCACAAGGGGCAACGGACACCTTCGTTGAATATCGCACACAATCCTTGGTCAGCCCAACCATAAAGGGAACTAACGGAGAGGACGTGATACTGAATATCGAGGAAAATGCCCATAATACGCCCTCGCCAGAACTGAAGATGCTTCGTGACGTGCTCTCGTCAGCTGAATACGTCTCGTATAAGCCGAGTACGTCATCCTCCACAACGACCCAGGTGGACTGCGCCAGCGGTCTGCGAGCCCGAGGAATGGATCTCGACGCACTCCGTGAGGAACTGGACAGCCACGCACGCGATTTCACCCTCAACCGTTCGCTCTACAACGATGCCATGGCTGTGTATGCCCAGATGTACAATGAGACGAACACCAGCCTCCGCCAGCACTTAGAGGCGCAGACCAACTGGGCCACCCTCGACCGCGAGCAATACCTGGACAGGCTGATGGAGGCAAGAAAGCAGCTCTCCAAAGCCGAGTATGACAAGCAGCTCTCTGCGCTCAACGACAAGTATGCCACCACCCTACGCCGGCTCTCCACGGAATACAGCCAGGGCCTGCAAGCGTCCAACGCCGACTACGAAGGCCATCTCCGTCAGCTCGCAGAGGACTATCAGGGCAAGATGAGCTTCTTCGGCCCGGACGGCACACCCGACAAGTTCATCCATCTCATCTTCGACCACCTCATCACCGCCTACCACGCCGACGGCACGCTCCTCGACGTAGCCGTGGCAAAGAAGATGAGCACCCTCACCAAGCTCATGAACGAGTTGGCAGATGCCAAGACGAAAGCTTTCTACCTCAACCGCCTGCAGCTCTTGCAGAATAAGCGCCGCGGCACTCTGGCCGACGCCGCCTTGGCCGACGCCGTCGTACAGCTCGGGGGCGAACGCGGCACGCCGGGCATCACCACAGCTAAGCAGTTCCGCCGGCAGTTCAACAAGCACTTCAGCGCCACGGCATCAGCCGTCAAACGCTACGGCCGTGGAAAGAATGCCAACATACGCACCGTCAGCTACTACCTCTCGCAGCTCTCCACCTTCTGCCAGAACTCTGCCAGCCTGGCCGAACGACCTGCCGAATACATCGACCGACTCAACAAGCTCCGCGCCGACTTCGCCGAGGCCAACACCCGCTACTACACCCGCAGCTACCATCCCAACGTGGAGGACGTGACACCCATCCATGCCCTGTTCGACCAAGCCATCGAGGCCTTCAGCCGCCATCTGCCCGATGCCTTGTCGTGGGATGTGACTCAATCCAAAGCACACATTGAATATGAGATAAAGAAGTAAACGCTGTTAAGAAAGAAGCCTAGGCAACAAGCCGCCACGAACAGGCGACTTAGGTAAATTTTCTTCAACCCCCGCTGCGTCGTGAGATGCGGCGGGGCTTTCTTATCCAAACAGCTCGCTGTGACTGCCGAGGCGCACCAGCTCTATGACATCCCGTGCCTCATCAAACCACACCAGCAGGAAGTCCCCTTGCACATGACACTCCAAACAACCTTTATAGTCACCATGAAGAAGGTGAGGGTTGTATTGCGCGGGAATGGGTTGCTCATTGGCTAAGAGATCAATAATCTTTGCCAATGCTTTCATCTTAGACGGATTGTTACGGAAGCGCTTATAATCCTTCTTATACTGTGTAGATGGAAAGATCCTTTTCATTCTACATCAAGAGCTTTAAAAAGATCTGCTGCGCTGCTATAGAGTTCGCCTTCAGGATATTCTTTCCGAGACATGGCCTCCTCAATCGCCGCCTTTGTAACCTCGTTGGGTTCATCATAGACAGCATCCAAGAGCACACACTCGACATAGTTGTTCAACGTACGGTTCTCGCGGGCTGCATTACGCTTCATGCGCTCCAGAAGATCAGCCCGTAGACGGAAGGAAGCGGGCTTACGAACGATTGCTGTTGCCATAGTTTGTCATACATTTAATTACTTTCGGCGGCAAAAGTACAACTTTTCTTGGAAC